>ERZ791645.1227-NODE-1227-length-17199-cov-4.007524_pt1 | contig 17199 bp, 15 predicted proteins | sample MGYA00509939_ERZ791645 | MGnify/ENA primary metagenome ERZ791645 (study PRJEB30046, sample SAMN00715249) | human gut metagenome | study: EMG produced TPA metagenomics assembly of the A metagenome-wide association study of gut microbiota in type 2... | reverse complement strand
GCAAGACCGTATGGCAAACCTCGGTGTTAAACCTGCAGAAGTACTGGCAACCTTGTGCGGTTGGATAAATTTTTATGCGATAACAATATTGGCACTCGAAGTCAGGTGAAAGAGTACATCAAAAAAGGTCAGGTGACAGTAAACGACCAGATAATCAAAAAGCCGGAGACAAAAGTCAATGAAGAGACCGATACGGTGGTCTGTCAGGGACAGCCGATCCATTATAGGAAATATGTCTATTATATGTTAAATAAGCCGGCAGGTGTGGTTTCGGCAACAAAAGATGAGAAGGAGCGTACCGTCCTTTCCTTACTGCCGGAGATGAAACGGGAATTATTTCCGATGGGGCGTCTGGACAAAGATACGGTGGGCCTTCTTATTTTGACGGATGATGGAATGCTTGCACACCGTTTGTTATCGCCGGCTTATCATGTGGCAAAAGTTTATGATGTGATTTACGAAGGAACTTTGCCTGAAAATGCAGTAGTTTTGTTTGCGGAAGGATTGGAAATTGGAGAGCGGAAAAAAACGCTGCCTGCAAAACTGGAACTCATGAAATCCGGGCACGCAAGGCTTACGATTTCGGAAGGAAAGTTTCACCAGGTAAAGCGGATGTTTGCTGTTTTTGGGGCAAAGGTGACAAAATTAGCAAGGGTATCATTTGGTGGAATAAATTTGGACCCTGCCTTAAAACCGGGGGAATACCGGAAATTAACAGAAAATGAAATCAACCAATTAAAAGAGGGAGAATAAGATGGCGAAGAAAAAATATTATGCAGTGAGAGCCGGAAGAACGCCGGGAATTTATACAAGCTGGGATGCGTGCAAGGCACAGGTGGATGGATTTGCTAATGCGTCTTTTAAAAGTTTTCCGACAAAAGAAGAAGCGGAAGCTTTCTTAGGAAATAATACGAAAGAGAATAAGATAGAAGATGAAGCACTTGCCTATGTAGATGGAAGTTACAATGTTAAGACCGGTGAGTACAGCTGCGGTGTTGTGTTCTTTTTTGAAGGGGAAAAAACAGAGTACTGCGAAAAGGGAACCGACTCAGAACTTGCTGCTATGCGGAACGTGGCAGGCGAAATTCTCGGAGCACAGGTGGCAATGAAGATGGCGGTAGAACAGGGGGCGGAAAGTCTTACGATTGTCCATGATTATCAAGGAATTGCCTCGTGGTGTACCGGAGAATGGAAAACAAATAAAGAGGGAACCAAAGCCTATAAAGCGTACTTTGATTCCCTAAAGGATAAACTAATCATTCATTTTCAAAAGGTCAAAGGACATTCCGGAGATGAGTACAATGACCTTGCGGATGAACTGGCAAAAAGTGCTATTTTTTAGCGTTTGCCATTGCTTCTTCGCAGAAATACAACTGTGAATTCAGAGGAGTTTTTCCTCGCTGGTCTACCTTCACATAGTGTCCATCCGGCATGAGAAGGTGGGCTTTTTTTGTATCCGAGAGCTGCATGTGTAAAATGTGGTAAATCTCTTCCTGCAATATAGGATCTTCAACCGGGAATAAGATTTCTACACGTTTGTCTAAGTTTCTTGGCATCCAGTCAGCACTTCCCATATAATATTCGGCATTTCCATTGTTTTCAAAGTAGAAAATGCGGGAATGTTCCAAAAAGGTACCGACGATGGAGCGCACACGGATATGTTCACTTAAGCCCTTGATTCCGGCACGCAGACAGCAGATGCCGCGTACAATCAAATCAATTTCCACACCTGCCTCACTGGCATCATAGAGTGCTTCAATAATTCCCGGGTCACACAAGGAATTCATTTTTGCGATAATTCTTGCCGTGCGTCCATTTTTGGCATGTTCTTTTTCACGTTCAATCAAGGACAAAAACTTGCCGCGCAGCCACAGGGGGGCTAAGGACAGTTTGTTCCATACAAGCGGCTCAGAATAGCCGGAGAGCATATTAAAGACAGCCGTGGCGTCTTCCCCGTAGCGGGTTTTACTTGTAAACATACCCATATCGGTATAGAGTTTGGCGGTGGAGTCGTTATAGTTTCCGGTTCCCAAATGGACATAACGGCGGATGCCGTCTTCCTCTTTGCGGACAACCAGTGTAATTTTGCTGTGAGTTTTTAAGCCGACTAGTCCATAGATAACATGGCACCCGGCTTTCTCTAATTTCTTCGCCCACACGATATTATTTTCCTCATCGAAACGTGCTTTTAATTCAACGAGCACAGACACCTGTTTCCCATTTTCTGCTGCCTGCGCCAGAGAAGCAATAATCGGTGAATGACTGCTGACACGGTAAAGTGTCTGCTTAATTGCAAGTACATTTGGGTCGCTTGCCGCCTTTTTTACAAAATTGACAACCGGGTCAAAGGTTTCATACGGGTGATGAAGCAAAATGTCATGTTCCCGTATCTGCTCAAATAAATCTCTTGAGGCATCCAGCATTTTTGGCTGCTGTGGTGTATATTTTGGTTCTTTTAAGTGGTCAAAACCTTCGATGTCATATACTTTCATTAAAAAAGTCAGGTCAAGAGGACCATTAATTTTGAAAATGGCATCTTCACTTAAATTCAATTCCTTTCGGAGCGTTTTCAGCAGCCGCTTATCGATATTATCTTCGACTTCTAAGCGGATTGCCTCGCCCCACTGGCGTTTCTTCAACTGTTTCTCGATTTCAATTAAAAGGTCTGCTGCCTCGTCTTCGTCGATGGAGAGGTCGGCATTTCGCATTACCCGGAATGGAGCCTGGCAAAGAACTTTATAATTCAAAAATAGTTTTTGAATGTTCTTTTCGATAATCTGCTCCAAAAGGATTACAGTGGTGCAGTTATCGCCATCGGTCGGAATTGTAACAACGCGCGGCAGAACGGATGGAACCTGCACGGTGGCAAAATCAATGGTTCCCTTTTTCTTTTTATCCATCAACAGTGCACCGATGTTAAGCGAGCGGTTGCGGATTAACGGAAAAGGTCTGGAAGAATCCACAGCCATCGGAGTGAGGACAGGGAAAACTTCTTTCTGAAAATAGTTGTCAACATAGTCTGCCTGTTCTTCTGTTAATTTTTCAAATTCTGTGACGATTTTTAAACCATTCTTCTTCAGTGAAGGAAGAAAAGAACGGTTGTAGGTATTATACTGAGCCGTCGTAAATTTGTGCGTTTCTTTTAAAATCGCATCAATCTGTTCTTTACTGGTCATACCGGCAATATCTTTTTTTGTGTAACCGGCATTTACCTGGTCTTTCAGAGAGGCAACGCGGACCATGAAAAATTCATCCAGATTGGAGGCGGTAATGCTTAAAAATTTTAATCGTTCCATCAACGGAAGATGGTTGTCTTTTGCCTCGGACAAAACACGCTTGTTAAAGGCTAACCAGCTTAACTCGCGGTTAGTAAATCGTTCGCTTTGGGTCATATCATCATCCTCGCTTTCCTGTTCGTTTTTGTTTTAGTACCGGCCGGATACCAAAGACTTCCTCAAAGACATCTGCTTTATGTAAGAAGAGTCCTTTTTCCAAGGTGATATCCGCCATGGTGTCCGCCGTGATTGTCAGTATTCCATTTCGCTCGGATACACCGACATTTTTAATTTTCTGACGATTGCTTTTGTCTAATACATTAGCAATTTTTAAAATTGCATTCAATTTTACGATTGTAATATATTCTTCTCTTGAAAAATCACCGTCCAATTCTTCAAAGGAAGGAAAAGATTCATCGTTATAGCGAATCATATTGGCAACGATGAGACGTTCTTTATGAGAGATTCCGATAATCTCCGTTGACAAAAGAATGTGATAGGAACATTCTCTTGCATGCAGGGCGTTGATATAGGCACCACAGCTGTGAAGAATGACGCCGAGCTGTAAAAGCAGGCGCTCGCGTTTTCCAAGACCGTGTATTTTTTTGATTCGGTCAAAAATCTGGAGTGCCAGGGTCTGCACGGTGTCGATGTGGCTTAAGTCAACTTCGTATTTCTGTGCCACATTTCTTGAAGCACTCAGAATATCCTCCGCAAAATCATGTCCGCAGGAAAGACGGAGCTTTCGCTCTGCATAATCAGCAGCCAATCCATCACAAAGATTTATTGGAGATAGAAGGACATTCTGACAATCCGTAAGTTGTGTGATTTTGCGTATTAAAAGCAAAGTAGGCAGAAGTGACTGTGCATGGATATTACCCATTAATTTTAACATTTTCTTTTTGGTAAATATTTTATCCGTCAAAAAGCCTTCAAAGTCTTTTTTTGTTTCCTTTATGTGATAGTAGGTTTCCGGAATCATTTCTCCGGCTGCCAAAATGCAGTGAATCTCTTTTTTGTCTAAATTCAGTCGTTTAAATAAAGCCAAATCTTTTTCAATGTATTCATCAATCAACGCATCGTAATCATAGGCTTCATCCTGCATTGCATACAGCAGTTCCTGAATACGGGAAGAACCAAGTAAAAGGTTTTGCGTCAGCTGCAGATGTCCGTTCTGAAAAAGAGAGAGCTGGACACTGCCGGCACCAATATCAAGAACGAGACACCCTTCTTCGCTGAGTGGTTCAAATTGGTTTTCATTGTGAACCATTCCTTTGAAGTAAAGGAATCTTGCCTCGCTGTTACTGAAAAGTTTTACTTTGAATCCCGTCTGGATTTTTATCTGGTCGGTGACAACTAAAACATTTTTTGCCTCGCGCATTGCACTGGTGGCACAGACGTCCCAGTTATCAGTATGAAATTCTGTCATAATCCGTTTGAAATCATTAAGTGTGTTACAGATTTCTGTAAGTGTCTGATAGGAAATGACTCCTTCGGTGTACGATTCCGCACCGAGACTGAGCGGGTGGCGTACATAAGTGAGCTGACGAATTCCATTCTGACGGGACATTTCATATATTTTCATACATAATTCATTTGAGCCGACATGAACTGCCGCATAAGTTGTAGAAGCCATAAATACCTCCATTCTGAAACCAATTTCTTTGTTTCTATTTTACAATGAATTTGCTAAAATGGAAAGACGTATTTATCTGATTTTTACCTAAATTTTATGTAAAATTCGAGAATTGAAAACCATCATCGCATGTGCTACAATAGGGGAACAGAAAAACAGAGAGGATGAGACGGTTGAAAACAAGTGATTTTTATTATGATTTACCAAAAGAATTGATTGCGCAGGATCCGCTTGAGGACAGAAGTTCATCGAGACTTTTAGTGCTGCATCGGAAATCTGGGCGCGTGGAGCATAGAGTGTTTACGGATATTGTAGAGTATTTAAAGCCGGGAGACTGCCTGGTGCGGAATAATACGAAAGTAATTCCGGCAAGATTATACGGAACCAGAGTGGATACCGGGGCAACAATTGAACTCCTGCTTCTCAAACGCATGGAGAATGATGTCTGGGAAACTCTTGTAAAACCCGGCAAAAAAGCGCGTCAAGGAGCCGTGATTTCTTTTGGAGATGGAATTTTGACGGGAGAAATTATTGATGTCAAAGAGGATGGAAACCGTTTGATTCAGTTTCGTTATGAGGGCATTTTTGAGGAGATTTTAGATCAGCTTGGACAGATGCCGCTTCCGCCTTATATTACGCATACATTGAAAGATAAGAACCGTTATCAGACCGTTTATGCAAAATACGAAGGGTCGGCAGCAGCCCCAACGGCAGGGCTTCATTTTACGGAGGAACTTTTTCAAAAATTAGAGGAGAAAGGAGTACTTGTAGCAAATGTTACGCTGCATGTCGGGCTTGGTACTTTCAGACCGGTAAAAGTGGATGATGTGTCAAAGCATCATATGCATACTGAATTTTATCAGGTAACAAAAGAAGAGGCAGATAAAATCAACAAGGCAAAACAAGCCGGTGGACGGATTGTCTGCGTGGGAACAACAAGCTGCCGGACGATTGAGTCGGCTGCCGATGAAAATGGTGTGCTTAAACCGGGACAGGGCGATACCGATATTTTCATTTATCCGGGCTATTCTTTCAAAATGATGGATGTGCTGATTACGAATTTTCATTTGCCGGAATCAACGCTTTTAATGCTTGTTTCTGCACTTGCAGGAAAAGAGCAGGTTATGCGTGTGTACGAAGAAGCAGTGCAGGAGAGATACCGGTTCTTCTCGTTTGGAGATGCGATGATTATATTGGACGACTAGTGAGGGATTTTTATGGAAAAAGAAAAGGTATTATTCGTTTATAATCCGCGTGCCGGAAAGGGGACTTTGCGGAACAAACTTGCCGATATCATAGATATGATGATGAAAAGACAGTGGGATGTTTCGATTGCGGCAACACAGAAGGCTGGAGATGCAGTCGAATATATCATACAAAAGGGAATCGGCTGTGACCGTGTGATATGCAGCGGCGGCGATGGTACACTGCATGAGGTGATTCATGGATTGATGACTCTGCCACCCGATATGCGTCCGGCCTGTGGTTATATTCCAACCGGAACGGTGAATGATTTTGCAAATAGTATCAGGCTGCCAAAACGAGTGATTCCCTGTGCACAGATTGCGGTGGGGGACAAAAAGAGTGCTTATGATGTCGGGGACATGAACGGTAATTTCTTTTCTTATGTAGCGGCATTTGGAGCTTTTACCTCGGTTTCTTATGAAACACCACAGGCGACGAAAAACTTGTTTGGAAAGACGGCCTATATTTTAGATGGTGCGGTAAAGTTGGGAAAAACCAAAAGTTATCATATAAAGGTGCAGACAGATTTGGAAACTTGGGAGCAGGATTGTATTCTTGGTATGGTGACAAATGCAAAATCGGTAGCAGGATTAAAATTATATAAGAAAAACAGTGTCAGTTTAAAAGATGGTCTGCTTGATGGGATTTTTGTGAAAACACCGAAAAATCCGATTGAGTTGAATCAGGTAATGGCATTTTTACTGCACGGAAAAGCAAATTCGCAGGTGAAGGTGATACACAGTTCCCATGTGGAAATCAGTTGTAAGGAAGCGTTAGCGTATACGCTGGATGGGGAAAATGGTGGAAAACATAAAAAAGCGGTGATTCAAAATCATCCGCAGGCAATTACTTATTTTTGTGGATAGGTGTTAATCCCTATCCACAATATCATATCGATTCTGGATTAAAAGCTCTCTTGCTTTTTTCTCATCATCTTCTTTGTAAAGTTCCAGTTTCATAACACCATCTACATATTCACGGTTATGAATGATGCCGATATTTTTGATGCTGATGCCGTTCACGGACAGAATCGTGGCGATTGTGGCAATGGCGCCGGCACGGTCATCGATGTTTATGAATAAATCATACGAACGGGCAATTACACTGCTTTTCTTTGCCGGGATGGAATCCCTGTAGTCGCCTGCTGTGTGAAATTCATCCTGAATGGAAGCACCGTCTTTTTCTGCTATCATGTGGCGGAAATCTTCAATCTGCTTTTCAAAATGGGAGAGAAAATAATCAATGCTTTCGCTGTTTGCTAAGCAAATATCCTGCCACATTTGTGGAGAGGACGAGGCAATTCTTGTAATATCTTTGAAACCGCCGGCGGCAAACGCTTTCATATTCTGCTCCTCGTTGTCACTTGTGCGAACCATATTAACCAGGGAAACGGCGATAATGTGTGGCACATGGCTGATGGCAGCAGTGATTTTATCATGTTCCGATGGTGATAAAACGACACAGTTTGCACCGGTTTTTGCTACCAATTCTTTTAACAGAGACAAGTTTTCTAACGGCGTCTCCTCAAATGGTGTCAATAAATAGTATGCATTTTCCAACAAAATATCAGTGGAATTTTCGAACCCCGTTTTTTCGGAACCGGCCATTGGGTGTCCGCCGATAAACTGGCGGCTAAGTCCAAGTTCGGCTGCCTTTTTGCAGATATTTCCCTTTACACTTCCAACATCGGTAAGAATGCAGCCAGGTTTCAACAGCGGTTTTAAGACGGACAGATAGTCTGTATTTTTTAGAACCGGCGCACAGAGAAAAATGATGTCGCAGGTGGAAAAACGCTCATCAATTTCATACCAGATAGAATCAATAATTCCTTCCGCCATGCCCTCATCAAGTGCCGGATTTTTTCTTCTGGAATAGACGTGTACGGACACATCCTCATTTTGTTTTTTGAGTGATCTTGCGATGGACCCGCCAATGAGTCCAAATCCGACAAAGCCAAGTTCTAAATGTTTCATAGCATAATAATCTCCATTCTTTGCAAAGTTAATAAACATAGTTTAGCACCTTTTTGGGTAAATTACAATTGCTTGACACAGAGAATGTGGATTCATACAATAGAAGTGAAAAAAGTTTACACAGAGCAAGGAGGAATTGACAATGAGTGTTTTGGGAGCATTAGAACCGGCACGTGTGATGCATTATTTTGAAGAAATCTGTGGCATACCGCATGGTTCGGGAAATACGAAAAAAATCAGTGATTATTGTGTTTCTTTTGCAAAAGAGCATCACCTTACTTATTTGCAGGATGAATATAACAATGTGATAATATGGAAAGACGGCATAAAAGGATATGAGAATTCGGCTCCGGTTATGCTGCAGGGGCATTTGGATATGGTCTGTGAAAAAGAAGAGGGCTGTGACATTGATTTTGAGACGGATGGACTTTGTCTGCAGGTGGAAGATGGCATTGTGACAGCAGAAAAAACAACGCTTGGGGGAGATGACGGTATTGCCGTTGCGTATGCTCTTGCTTTATTGGAGACGGATGAATATCCACACCCGCCGTTGGAGATTGTGCTTACGGTAGATGAAGAAATCGGAATGTTAGGTGCCACAGCTTTGGATACTTCACCTCTTCGTGCAAAAACGATGTTGAATTTGGATTCCGAAGATGAGGGGCATTTGTTAGTCAGCTGTGCCGGTGGTGTGACAGCGCAGGTGGAACTTCCACTTTCCTTTGAGACAGGCGATGGGGAGAAATACGTTATTTCTGTCAGTGGTTTAATGGGAGGCCATTCCGGTGTTGAAATTGATAAGGGGCGCGCCAATGCCTGTCAGATATTAGGAAGGGCTCTCTATGAACTGCATAAAGAAATTCCATTTTCTCTGTGTTCATTAAATGGTGGGTTGAAAGATAATGCCATTCCGAGACAGGCAGAAGCAGTTATTGTATGTCCGGAAAAATGGCAGTCTGAAATCAATACTAAGATTGCTGAGATTTCCTCTGAAATAAAACATGAGTTTTTGGAAACAGACCCATTGATTTTGGTGGAAGTAAAGAAGACTACAATCGTAGAAAAAGAATTGGCAATGACGAAAGATTCTGCGGATAAGATGATTACCGCCCTTCTTTGTCTGCCGGGAGGAATTCAGAAGATGAGTTTTCAAATGAAAGGACTTGTTCAGACTTCGTTAAATTTAGGAATTATGAAGACGGAGAGAGACCATGTTTCACTGTCATTTTCGGTGCGAAGCAGTGTGGAGTCGGAAAAGCGGGCGCTGCTTGAAAGGATTGCCTGTCTGACAAAAACATTAGGCGGCACGGTTACCACAAATGGAGATTATCCGGCATGGGAGTATCTGGAAAATTCACCGCTGCGTGATTTGATGTGCCGGATATTTGAAGAGCAATATGGTAGAAAACCTATTGTGGAGGCACTTCACGCAGGTGTAGAGTGTGGTATTTTTGCCGGAAAGATACCAGGACTTGACTGTGTCTCGTTTGGACCGGATATGAAAGATATCCACACGCCGAAAGAGAGTATGGATGTGGAAAGTGTGAAACGAACGTGGGAATATTTGCTTGAAATATTGAAACAGTTGAAATAGCAAAAAAACGGTAAATCATCGAAACCATACAGTTCCGTTGATTTACCGTTTTTTATTATGTACGATTTACAATTCGGAATATCCGAATCCATTTACAATCGCATCAATTTTTTCTTTGTTTTTGCAGTGTGGACATTCACTTGGTGTAAAGGTGTTATAGTCCGGCAAATCCTCTGTTGAGAAGATGCAGTGGACAGGTTCACCGTAAATTTCTTTTGCTGCGCTGAAAATTGCGGAAATGCCTTGAATGATACCGCCGTAGTACTGAATACACTCCAGGCTTCTGGCAATGGTACGTCCGGTTGTTGCGGATGCTAAAAGAAGAAGTATGTTCTTTCCTCTTACCATCGGCTGTAAGTTGTCGCGGAAAATCATCTGTCCGTTTCCGTCAAACTCCGGTGTAATGACATACAGACTGTCATGCTGGTTTAATGACATAATACCGTTTTTGTTCAGTTCTTCTGCTAAGCAGGCACCGATGATTTCACAGCCGTCCATACATACGATGGTGTCAATCGGTTTGCTGTACTGGTATTCTTTTGCCATTTCTCTTGCTACTTCATAAGCTTCCTTTTGGCGAACTTTTAAGGTAGTCATATCCATATAAAAATTAATGTGTGAAGATGTCGTTGCAAAATGTCCCGGAACGACTTTTAAATTAATTTTGCTGTTCGTTTTGGAAGGTACTTTGTATTCTCTGTCTAATAACATAAAAAATCTCCTTTCCCAAATTTGTAGATTATTTGTGTCGACTTCTATTTTATCATATTTTTCTTGTTACTTCCACTCTTTTTCGGTATAATAAAAGAAAAGTTCTTGAATTGGACGAATTGTTTTAGAAATTATGGAGGAAGGATTGCATGACATTATTCGAGATGATAAAGACAAGACCATATGAGATGCAGCAGGAATTTTCATGCGGTGTCAGAAGACAGAATGAAAATGAGGTTTTGGTTTCTGTCTGGCGGCCGAAAGCGAAGAAATGTCAGTTGGCAGTCATAGCAGAGGGGAAGCGGAAACTGTTTCCGATGTATCCGGCGAAAATATGCGGGATGGAAGATTATTTTACAGTTGTCTTACAAGCGGAGAATTTGGCAGACAGGCTTCAGGGAATGCCTTATTTTTTTGTGGCAGATGGTGAAACTTTTTGCGATTCTTATGCCAGAATGATTACCGGAAGAGAGCGCTTTGGCAGACGTCAGGGAAAAGTGAGAGCTTGTTTTGATTTTCAGGAATTTGACTGGACAGGAGAAAATTGGAAAAAGATTCCGGCGCGTGATATGATTTTATATCAATGCCACGTCCGTGGATTTACGAAACATAAGTCGTCAAATGTAAAAAATCCAGGTACATTTTCCGGTATGGAGGAAAAGCTTTCTTATCTGAAGGATTTAGGGGTAAATACGCTGTTACTCATGCCGGCATATGATTTTAATGAATGTATGCATGATGAAAATGGCGTGGATTTAAAGAAAGTTAATTACTGGGGCTATACAGAGGATGCGTTTTATTTTGCTCCAAAGGCCGGTTATGCAGCAAAAGAGGGTGAACAGGCAAAGGAGTTTCAGAAGCTGATTAAAGCAGTTCATTCACAGGGGATGAACGTGGTGATGGATTTTTATTTTAAGGATGTTTCGCCTGAATTTATGCTGACTTGTATGCGGTATTATGCACTGCGTTTTCATATCGACGGTTTTCGGTTTAATCAGGAGTGTGTGTCTGTTGAATGGCTGCGACAGGACCCGGTTCTATCCCATTTGAAATTATTTGGTTATCACTGGGATGAATGTGGCTATGAAGCCGGTCAGGAAATGTTCTGCGAGATGAATGACCGTTTTTTGGTGACGGCAAGACGTTTTCTAAAAAGTGATGAAGGACAGGTTGAGGATTTTTATTATCAATTCCGCGAGCAGAAAAAAGGAGTTGCCATGGTTCACTCGATTACCGGGCATAACGGATTTACTCTGCGGGATTTGGTGTCTTATGATGTGAAGCATAACGAGGCAAACGGAGAAAAGAATCTCGATGGAACAGAGTATAACTACAGCTGGAATTGTGGGGCAGAAGGACCTTCGAGAAAAAAAGAAGTCCGTGAAAAACGTGCCAGTCAGGAACGAAATGCATTTCTTATGCTTATGCTTGGTATGGCATCGCCTAGAATTTTAGCTGGGGATGAATTTGGAAATACACAAAAAGGAAATAATAATGCATATTGTCAGGATAACGCGATTACGTGGCTTGATTGGAGTCTGTTAGAGAAAAATAAAGAATTATTTTCCTATGTAAAGAAGCTGATTGAGTTTCGTAAAGAACATCCTCTCTATCAGAGCAGACGGTATTTGACCGGTATGGATTCTGAGGGGCTTGGTGCACCGGATGTATCCTGTCACGGAGTAGAGCCGTGGAATGCGAGGTTTTCTTATTATAGCAGGGAACTTGGTGTTTTGTTTTTCGGTGGCTATTACGGCGGAAATTCCTTGTATTTTGCATTTAATTTTCACTGGGAGCCACATGTATTTTATCTCCCGGAAATTGAAAAAAATAAAGAATGGAAACGGGTATTTGATACTTCAAATACTATGGAAATGGCAGTGGATGGAAAGAAATATGAACTGGCACCGCGCTCAATTGCCGTTTTTGAGAATGTACCGGTTAAAAAAACTGCCGGGACTTCCGGTAAGAAGAAAATCCCGGCAAAAGGGCATAAAAATGCCTAAAGATTGTGGTTTTCCACGATTGGATCGAACAAGTCCAAAGAACAATGTTTGTCAGACGTAAAATGTTTACATGTTACGCAGGAAACATTGACATTGCCGGATTTGTTGCTGCAGCTACAGCAGTCCTTGACTTCATAGGCACTACAGTTTTTTGCTACCTCGCGGTAAGTTTGTTCATCTGCACGCATAATTGGCCTCCATTCTTTCACTACATAGAGTGAATTTTGTTACTTTGCAACAATGCTAGTATGAGCAGTTAGGAAGGATAATATACGAAATGATTGTATTGGAAATTGACAGCGTAAAAGAATTTATGCAGCATATGTTTCAGGGCAGTATGTTTGATCGTTTTCATCTGCGTTCCTGCGAGGTGACAACATTTGCCACGTTTCATATTGACGGCAGATGTTTTGATGATTGGTTTGACAGTGATGAAAAACGGACAGATGAAACCGGTCTGGTTACATGGAATATGATGAAAACATTTGTTTTTTCGTGGATAAAAGGAAATAAAGTGCCACAGAAGATGCTTTTTGATTTTTGTCATTACATGCCAAATGGAGATGTCGGCTCGATTCAAATCCGCTATGAAAAGGAAAAACTTCAGTTTGTGACCGGATATATGCAAAAGGAGTTTTCTCTGGATAAAAAAGGGCAAGAAGCGTGGGATGACAATTGTCTGCAATTTATAAAGAAACATGAGATTGTTAGCACTCAACTTTGATGAGTGCTAAATTTTTCTTGACATTCGATTGTGACAGCGTTATCATATCTGTTAGAACAAGATTGAATTACTAATTGGAGGTTGATAACATGACGAATGAACAAGGAAATTTAGCGATTAATTCAGAAAACATATTCCCGATTATTAAGAAATGGCTGTATTCAGACCATGATATTTTTATCCGCGAGGTTGTAAGTAATGCTTGTGATGCGATTACGAAATTGAAAAAATTAGACCTTATGAGTGAGGCCTCTCTGCCGGATGATTACAAAGCTAAAATTGAGGTGGAAGTAAATCCGGAAGATAAAACAATTACGTTTACCGATAATGGACTTGGTATGACAGCAGATGAAGTGAAAGAGTATATTAACCAGATTGCTTTTTCCGGTGCTGCTGATTTCTTGGAAAAATATAAAGATAAAGCAAATGAAGAGCAGATTATCGGACATTTTGGTCTTGGCTTTTACTCTGTATTTATGGTAGCTGACTCTGCAGAAATTCATACCCTTTCTTATAAAGAAGGTTCGGAAGCGGTTCATTGGGAGTCTGACGGTGGTTTGACGTTCGAGATGGGACCATCCGATAAAGATACAGTAGGTACCCGGATTATTCTGCATTTAAATGAGGACAGTTACGAGTTTGCCAACGAATACCGTGTTCGTGAGGTGCTTGATAAATATTGTTCCTTTATGCCGGTTGAAATTTTCCTTACAAAGGCAAATGCTGAGCCGGAGTATGAGACAATTCCGAGCGAGGAAGTGACAGAGGAAGATACGGTTATTGAGGAAATTGTGGAAGAGCCAAAAGAGGATGACAAAAAAGAGGGCGAAGAAGCAAAAGAGCCGGTTAAAAAGACCAAAATTTTGAAACGTCCGGTATCCATTAGTGATACCCACCCACTTTGGGCAAAACATCCAAATGAGTGTACCGAAGAGGAATACAAGACATTTTACCGTAAAGTATTTAACGATTACCGTGAGCCGTTATTCTGGATTCATTTGAATATGGATTATCCGTTTAACTTAAAAGGTATCTTGTACTTCCCGAAAGTAAACTTAGAGTATGAGAATGTTGAAGGTATGATTAAGTTATACAACAATCAGGTATTTATTGCGGATAATATTAAGGAAGTAATTCCGGAATTTCTGATGTTGTTGAAGGGCGTTATTGACTGCCCGGATTTGCCATTGAACGTAAGCCGAAGTGCTTTGCAGAATGACGGATTTGTAAAGAAGATTTCGGATTATATTACGAAAAAAGTGGCAGATAAACTTTCCGGTATGTGCAAAACAGACCGCGAGAATTACGAGAAATATTGGGATGATATCAGCCCGTTTATCAAATTTGGCTGCTTGAAAGATGAGAAGTTCAAAGAGAAAATTAAAGATTATGTTTTGTTCAAAGACTTAGACGACAAATACAGTACATTAAAAGAGTATTTGGAGACAATTCCGGAGCCGGAAGTAGAGGCTGAAGTGGTTGAAGAAGGCAAAGAGGAAGAGAAGTCCTCGGAAGAAACTGAAGCGCCAAAGAAGATTGTTTACTATGTGACAGATTTGCAGCAGCAGAGCCAGTATGTGAAGATGTTCCGTGAGCAGGATATGAACGCAGTGGTACTTCTTCATAATATTGACCAGCCGTTTGTTTCTGCGTTAGAAGCCGGTGATGACGATGTGAAATTCCAGAGAATTGATGCAGATTTGACGGATGCTTTCAAAGAAGAAGGCGATGAGGAAAAACTGAAAGAAGATACCGAGACTTTGAAAGAGTTGTTCCGCAAAGCAACCGGAAAAGACCAATTAGAGGTTAAAGTGGAGAAATTGAAAAATGATAAAGTTTCTTCTATGATTACCTTGTCTGAAGAGGCCAGAAGGATGCAGGATATGATGAAGATGTATTCCGCAAATGGCATGGGCGGTATGGAACTGCCGGATGTCGGACAGACGCTTGTTCTGAATGCAAACAACGATTTGGTTCAGTATCTGCTGGCGAACAAAGACGGCGAGCACAGCGATATGTTCTGCAAACAACTTTATGATCTGGCAATGATTAGCCATCAGCCACTGCAGGCAGATAAGATGACAGAGTTTATTAATCGAAGCAATGAGATTATGATGCTGCTTACTAAGTAATGTAAGGTATTATGATTAGGAGAGCACCACCGGTGCATGAGGGCAGGACTTGCTTTTTATGTGCCGGTGGTGTTTTTGCCTATTTGAAAAAATGACCAAAAGTATGAATGAATTACTTGACAAAAAAATCAGGAATGTGTATTATATATTCTGTCGGTTATACACCGTGTGCTTCGATAGCTCAGTCGGTAGAGCACTTCACTCGTAATGAAGGGGTCGAGGGTTCAAGTCCCTTTCGAAGCTTCCTTTATTTTGTTTACAATATACTATTTTGTATACTATTTTCGAACTGCCTGCATTTACAGTAAAGTGGATGCAGGCAGTTTCAATAAGAAAGGAGAAATAAATGGCAGATAGAAAATTTTCGCAGGATATGGCAGGCGCGTGGGGGCTTATGAGACAGAAAGAAAAAGTGCTCATGATTTTACAAAGTATACTGACTGCCATATTGTTAATCTTTATCATTATCGATGTGGGCATGGGGATGAATAAGGGCTGGATGTTAAAAACGGAGCTTGGAATTGTTATTGTGCTGTTTGTTTTAAATGCCCTGAAAGCCTATCCGGAGAGGAAGAAAGCAATCGTTTTTTATGTGCTGCTTACCTTGGCGGCGGTGGTTTGTTTTACACTCCAGTTTATATAAATGGAAAAATCTTGACAAACGTATGTGGATACGCTACAATACATGGTGATTCAAAGTATATTTTTGAACGAATAAAAAAAGAATTTAAGTAAAAAGGAGAAATCGTATTATGTTAGAAAAAATGCAGGAACTTATCGCAGATCAGTTGAGCGTAGATGCAGACAGCATCACAGAAGCATCTTCTTTCAAAGATGATTTGGGAGCAGATTCTCTTGATCTCTATGAATTGATCATGGCTCTTGAAGAGGAGTATGATGTTGAGATTCCTACGGATGATTTGGAAAGCATCAACACAGTAGGCGACGTAATTAATTTCTTAAAGAGCAAAGGTGTAGAGTAAAACAATTGCACATAACCTGATAAACAGGTCAAGATTGACACCAAGAAGGTTTGACATAGTCCGCTTCTCTTGGTGTCAATGTTTTAGAGTGCAATGTATACGCACCAATGATGAGAGAATGACGAAAGAAAGGCTAGGATAGAACTATGGGTAAAATTGCATTTGTCTTCCCCGGACAGGGAGCACAGGTGGTAGGAATGGGACAAAATGTTTATGAAAATTCAGCAGTGGCAAAAGATGTGTTTGAACAGGCATCTAAGGCAGTTGATTTGGACTTGAAAGCACTTTGTTTTGAAGAAAATAACGACATTAATATTACAGAATTTACGCAGGTATGTCTTCTTACAACCAGTGTGGCAATTATGGAAGAATTGAAAACCAGAGGTGTAAAGGCGGATGTGGCAGCCGGACTTAGCCTTGGTGAATACTGTGCGTTAGTAGCAGCAGGTTCTATGAATTTTGTAGATGCTGCAAAAGCAGTTCGTAAACGTGGTATTTTCATGCAGGAAGAAGTACCGGCAGGAAAAGGTACTATGGCAGCAATTCTTGGTATGGATGCCGCAGAGATTGATAAAAATATTGAAGAGTTTGATAAAGTTCAGGTTGCAAACTATAACTGTCCGGGACAGATTGTAATTTCCGGAGAGACTGAACAGGTAAAACAGGCAGCAGACAAATTAAAAGAGGCCGGAGCAAAAAGGGCCGTTCTTTTAAACGTAAGCGGACCATTTCACTCAAGCCTTCTTACAGGAGCCGGTGAAAAATTAGAGGCTGTATTAAAAGAACTTACGATTGAAAAACCGCAGATTCCTTATGTGGCAAATGTAGACGCTTCCTATATTACAGAGCAGGCAGACATTATGCCTCGTCTTGTAAGTCAGGTCAGCCATTCGGTACGTTGGCAGCAGTCAGTGGAAAAG
>ERZ791645.1222-NODE-1222-length-17258-cov-4.804220_pt1 | contig 17258 bp, 16 predicted proteins | sample MGYA00509939_ERZ791645 | MGnify/ENA primary metagenome ERZ791645 (study PRJEB30046, sample SAMN00715249) | human gut metagenome | study: EMG produced TPA metagenomics assembly of the A metagenome-wide association study of gut microbiota in type 2... | reverse complement strand
TCCCTTGCCCCACGGGCTTTCCCAGTAAGGTTCGCCGGGCTTGGCGCTTTTCCAGAGGGCGAAGTCCAGCGGGTCTTCCTTTTCGTCGCCGGGTACGACGCGCGCGCCGGAACGCAGGTCGTCGGGCGTGCGGCCGGACAGCTTGCCGTAGCCGGGGAAGGAGCGCACGCGGAAATACACGTCGCCGGAAGGCGTGGCGTAGGCCTTGCCGTCGGCGATGAGGCGCTCGGTGAGGTTGATCATTTCCTGAATGTGCTCGGTGGCCCTGGGCTCGATGTCGGCGCGGATCACGCCGAGGCGGTCCATGTCCTCATGGTAGGCCTTGATGTAGGTTTCCGCGATTTCGGTGCTGGAAACGCCCTCGTCGTTGGCGCGCTTGATGATCTTGTCGTCCACGTCGGTGAAGTTCTGCACGAACGTCACCTCGTAGCCGCGGTACTCGAGATAGCGGCGCAGCACGTCAAACATGATGATCGGGCGCGCGTTGCCGACGTGGATGTAGTTATATACCGTCGGGCCGCAGGCGTACATACGTACCTTGCCGGGCTCGATCGGCACGAACTCTTCTTTCTGCATGGACATGGTGTTGAACAGTTTCATATTCAGACTCCTTTGACAGACGAATTTGGGATAAAAAAAGCGCCCCCATGCCGTCCGGCATGAGAGGCGAAGTTTTTTCGCGGTTCCACTCTCGTTTTTCACTCGCTGCACCGTAACGCGGTGCCTTCGGGCGGGCATTTCCTCCCGCCGCGCTCCCGGACGCACGTTCCGCCCTGCCGGACAGCACCCTCACAGCAAGCCGGGCGCCTCTCTGAGACCGGGTCTCGGGCGTACTCTTTCCATTCATCGCACCATTTATCTTAGCATATGCCCCCGGCAATGTCAAGGTTGCGCGCCGCGCGCCGGTGTGGTATGCTGGAAAAAACGCGGCCGGAGCAAAGCGTGGCCGCATAGGAGGCACTGACATGAAAAAATACCTTTCGCTCCTGCTCGCGTGCGTGCTGACGCTGGCGCTGCTGTGCGCCTGCGGCAAAAAGGACGCGGCGGAGCAGAACCCCGCGCCGGAGACCCCGCCGACGCAGACGGCCGCCACCGGCGGCGTGGACACGTCCTGCAAGGTCTATTTCCCGAACGATCAGGCGAGCGACCTGCGCGCCGACACAGTGCACATCACGGATGCAGAGGCGACCGTCACGGTCACGTATGCGCAGGCGATCGTGGATCAGCTCATCGCGCACGACGCGCTGCCGAAGGACAGCAAGGTGCTCGCCATCTCGAAGGAGGGCAGCGCGCTCAGCCTGGACATGGACGAGGCGTTTCTTGCCGGTCTGCGTCAGAGCGGTTCGACGGGTGAGAGTATGTATCTCGGCAGTCTGGTCAACACCTTCCTCGATAACTTCAACTGCGAGACTGTGCGCGTCACGGTCGAGGGTAAGTCGTTCTCCACGGCGCACGCGGACTATGATAAGCCGCTGCAGGCGTTCACGTTCTGAGGGAAAACCAAAAAGCCGGCGGGCATCAGCCCGCCGGCTTTTTTGCATTTTATGCGGCCTTGCGGAATACGTCGCGGTTTTTCACGAAGTATTCCACGCCGGAGTATACCGTCGTTACGACGATGACCACCCAGCAGACCGTGTTGAGCCAGGCGATGTTCCACAGCAGCATCAGGCAGATGGCCACCATGGTCGAGGCGGTCTTGATCTTTCCGGACCACGCGGCGGCGATGACGCGGCCGTTGTCCACGGCGATGAGCCGCAGACCGGTCACGGCAAACTCGCGCGCGACCACGAGCAGCAGCGCCCACGCGGGCATCTGGTGCTGCTCGACAAACATGAGCATGGCCGACACGACCAGAAGCTTATCCGCCAGCGGGTCCATGAACTTGCCGAAGTCCGTGACCTGATTGTAGTGGCGCGCGATGTAGCCGTCGACGAAATCGCTCAGGCTCGCGAGCACGAACACGCCGAACGCCCAGTACATATGTCCGGGGAAGCGCAGGTACATCAGCACCAGAAACACGGGGATAAGCACTACGCGGAAGATGGTGATTTTGTTTGCAGTTGTCATGTCAGCACCTCATTCTTGGATTTGTTCCCCGGCGAGATCGCCGTCGTCACAGCCGCTGATGTGCACCGTGACCATGTCGCCGGGCTTGGCCGTGCCGGTAAAGTAGACCGTACCGTCGATCTCGGGGGAGTCGGCATACGTGCGGCCGGAGCACATACCGCTCTTGGTCGTGTGCTCGCAGAGCACGGTCATGTCCCGCCCGATGCAGGCGGCGTTGTAGTCGTCCATGATCCCGGCCTGCAGCTCAAGGATGAGATCGGCACGGCGCTGCGCCTCCTCGGGCTCGCAGCGGTCGGTCATCCTGGCGGCGGGCGTCCCCTCCTCGGGGGAGAACGGGAACACGCCCACGCGCTCGAGCCGCGCCTCACGCAGCCAGACACACAGCTGCTCAAATTCCGCCTCGCCCTCGCCGGGGAGCCCCGTGATGAGGCTCGTGCGCAGCACAAGGCCAGGGATGCGCGCGCGCAGCTTCTGCAGCAGGGCGCGGATCTCGTCACCGGTGCAGTGACGGTTCATGCGGCGGAGAATGTCGTTGTTGATGTGCTGGATGGGGATGTCGAGATACTTGACGATCTTGTCCTCATTCGCGATGAGGTCGATGAGCTCGTCGTCCATGATCTCGGGGTAGAGGTAGTGCAGGCGGATCCAGCGGATGCCCTCGACCTTCACAAGCTCGCGCAGCAGCAGCGCAAGACTCGGCTTGCCGTAGAGATCCGTGCCCCAGCGCGTGATGTCCTGCGCGATGACGATCAGCTCCTTGACACCGAGCGCCGCGAGCTCCTTCGCTTCCTGCACGATGGCGTCGAGCGCACGGCTGCGGTAGCGGCCGCGGATGGCGGGGATGGCGCAGAAGGCGCACCAGTTGTCGCACCCCTCGGCGATGCGCAGATATGCCCAGCCCGGTCCGGTCGTGATCACGCGGCCGATCTCCTCAACGGGGCCGCTCTTGTCGCCGAAATACAGGGGCCTGCCGTCGTGCATCACGTCCTCGACGGCCTGACAGATCTCGCCGAAGCTGCCCGTGCCGAGCATGCCGTCCACCTCCGGAAGGCTCTCGAGGATGTCGTTTTTGTACCGCTGCGAGAGGCAGCCGGCCACGAGGATCTTTTTCAGGCCGCCCGCCTTTTTCACCTCGGCGAGCTGCAGGATCTGGTCGATCGCCTCGCTCTTGGCGGTGTCGATGAAGCCGCAGGTGTTGACGATCGCAACGTCGCAGCCGTCCACCTCGCCGACCACGTCGTGGCCGGCCTGATTGAGCAGGTAGAGCATCTGCTCGCTGTTGACCTGATTTTTCGCACAGCCGAGCGAGATGAGACAAATTCGATATGGCATAGGTCAATACTCCTCAAAGTTATCCTGATAGCGCGCGATGGCCGCGCGGATCTCGTCGCGCCCGAAGCCGCGGCGATACAGATAGTCCGACGCGCGGCGCAGTTCGTCGCGGTCGGGCGTGTCGCTGCGCAGGCGGCGGCGCAGCAGGGTGTCGATCTGCTCGTCCTGCTCCGGCAGCTCCTGCAGGGCGTCGTCCCACGCTTCGCGCGGGATGCCGCGGCGGTAGAGCTCGCTGCGGATGCGCCCCACGCCGTAGCCCTTGGCGGCATAGTGCCGCACGCACATGGCGGCGTACTGCGCGTCGTCGAGCAGGTGCATCTGCTCGAGCCATGCGGCGGCGTCCTCGGCGTTGTCCGGGGTCTCGCCCTTTTCCTTGAGCCGGTCGGTCAGCTCCTTGACCGACATGGCGCGCGTGCCGATGATGCGCAGCGCCCGCTGCCGGCAGCGGGAACGCTCGGAGGCGGCGCGCAGGGCGTCGAGCTCGGCCTCCGTCAGCTCCTTGCCGCAGCTGAGGTGATAGTCCGTCACGACGGCGAGCGTCGTGCGCAGCTCTTCACCGGTATCAAACCGCGCCAGAAAGCGCTCCGGCGCGGTCTGCTTGAGCTCGATGAGCCGGGCCATCAGCCCTGAAAGTCATCCGCGGCCACTTCGACGGCACGGCCGGAGGCAATGGCGGCCTTGCGGGCCTGCGGGCTCATGAGCTTGTGGGCGTTGGCGCGGATCTCCGCCTCGATCTGATCCGAGACGTCGGGGTGCTCGCGCAGAAATTCCTTCATGCTGTCGCGTCCCTGCACGCGCACGTCGCCGTAGGTGTACCACGCGCCGGCCTTGTCGATGAGGTCGAGCTTGACGCCGAGGTCGACGATCTCGCCGATCTTGGAGATGCCCTCGCCGTAGATGATGTCGAATTCGGCCTCCTTGAACGGGGGCGCGACCTTGTTCTTGACGATCTTGGCGCGCGTGCGGTTGCCGATCATCTCGCCGCCGACCTTCAGCGTCTCGATGCGGCGCACGTCGATGCGCACACTGGAGAAATACTTCAGCGCGCGGCCGCCGGGCGTCGTCTCGGGGTTGCCGTACATGACGCCGATCTTCTCGCGCAGCTGGTTGATGAACACGACGATGCAGTTCGTGCGGCTGACCGTGCCGGCGAGCTTGCGCAGCGCCTGGCTCATCAGGCGCGCGATCACGCCGACGGACGACTCGCCCATCTCACCCTCGAGCTCGCTGCGCGGCAGCAGCGCTGCCACGGAGTCAACGACCACGACGTCGAGCGCGCCGGAGCGTACGAGCTGCTCCGTGATCTCAAGCGCCTGCTCGCCGGTGTCCGGCTGGGAGATGAGGAGGCTGTCGATGTCCACGCCGAGGGCGCGGGCATACGCGGGCTCGAGCGCGTGCTCCACGTCGATGAACGCGACCTCGCCGCCGGTTTTCTGGGCGCTTGCGAGGATGTGCAGCGCGAGCGTCGTCTTACCGGACGACTCGGGGCCGTAGATCTCGACGATGCGGCCGCGGGGCACGCCGCCGATGCCGAGCGCGAGGTCGAGCGACAGCGATCCGGTGGAGATGGCCTCCACGTTCACGGGGATGTCGTCGCCGAGGCGCATGATGGCGCCCTTGCCGAAGTTCTTTTCGATCTGGGCGAGGGCGGTCTCGAGTGCTTTCTTCTTATCCTCCGGCTTGACGGGGCCGGAGGAAACGGGTGCGGATTTTTTCTTTTCAGCCATAGTCTTTCACCTCTAAGTATCAGATGCGGCCGACGACGACGCGCCGGATGCCGGCGGTGTCCTCGAGTGCGGTCACATCGGTGTATTTTGCGTCTTTCATCAGCGCCATGACAGCGTCTGCCTGATCCTCGCCGACCTCGAACATGAGCCAGCCGCCGGGACGGAGGATCTGCGTCCAGTGCTGCACGATGGCGCGGTAGAACATCAGCCCGTCCTCGCCGCCGTCGAGTGCGCCGAGCGGCTCATAGTCGCGCACGGAGCTGTCGAGCGTGAGGATATCCATGCTTGCGACATAGGGAGGGTTGGATACGATGATGTCGAATGTGCCGATGCTCATCGGCGGCTTTTCGAGCGCGTCCGCCTTGAGGCAGATCGTGCGGTTCTGGCGGTTGCGGCGGAGGTTTTCCTTGCTCACGGCGAGCGCCGCGTCGCTGATGTCCACCATGACGACGCGCGCGGCCGGCAGCTCATGCGCCAGCGCGCAGCCGATGCAGCCGCTGCCGGAGCAGAGGTCGAGAATGCGGGCGTTCATCTTCCGCCCGACGAGCACCTGAAGCGCTGCATCCACGAGCACCTCGGTGTCCATGCGCGGGATGAGCACGTCGGGCGTGACCGTGATCGGCAGGCCGTGAAATTCCCACTCGCCGATCAGGTAGGCCAGCGGCTCGCCGGCGATGCGCCGCTGCAGCAGCGCCCGGATCTTCTGTTCGTTTTCATCGGAGGTGTACAGGCGCAGGTCGCGCACGAACTCCTCCTTCGTCTTGCCGACGGCATATGCCACCAGCAGCCGCGCCTCGAGCGCGTAGGCCTCCACACCGGCGCTCTTGAGCGCCGTGCGCGTGGCCAGATACAGATCATTGTAGGTCTTTGGCATCTCTCTATTTCCAGTCCTTTTGTTGACGATTACCAGGCGTCGCTGCCCTTCTGCTCCGGGATGACGAGCTCCAGCGCACGGATGGCGCACTCGATCATGCTGTCGTCCGGCTCATTGGTAGTCAGGCGCTGCAGCCACTTGCCCGGTGCGGACAAAATGCGCGAGCAGAGGTTGTCGTGCCGGCCGACCCAGCGGTTGATCTCATAGCTGATGGACACGACGACCGGCAGCAGCAGCAGCCGCAGACCGATGCGCACCCACGGATTGTCCCACAGGCCGACACGCAGGCTCACGAGCGAGAACACGAGAATGCTGATGATGACGACGACAAACAGGAAGCTCGTGCCGCAGCGGGGGTGAAAGCGCGACTGCGGCCGCACGTTCTCGACCGTCAGCGGCAGGCCCTTTTCATAGCAGAAGATGGTCTTGTGCTCCGCACCGTGGTAGGCGAACATACGCTCGACGTCCTTCATGTGCGACACGGCCCACAGATACAGCAGGAAGATGACGATGCGCAGCAGTCCCTCGAAGAGGTTGCGCACGACGGGGCTCTGGATAAAGCTCTTGGTCAGACCGGCGAGCAGCGTCGGCAGCAGGATGAACAGCACGATCGACAGCGCGATGCCGAGCACCACGGCCGTGCCGATGATGATGTTCTTGCCCTTTTCCTCGCCGAAATGCCGCTCGATCCAGAGATCGATCTTGCCGGGCTCCTCCTGTTCGTCCTCGGGCAGGAGGTCGGCGGAATACGTCAGCGCCTGCATGCCCTTGACCATCGAGTCAAGAAATACGACCACGCCGCGGATGAGCGGCCAGCCGAGGATCGGGTGCTTTTCCTTGACAAGGTGCAGCTCGTCGACCTTTTCGACCAGCCCGTCCTCGGTGCGGCAGACGATGGCCTGCTTTTCCGGGCCGCGCATGAGAATGCCCTCGATGAGGGCCTGTCCGCCGATGGACGTGCGGAAGGAGACATTGGTGTCGGGTTTTGCGGATCTGGTTTTGCTCATATGGTTACCTCGGTTAAAATGAATAACGGGATCAGGTGCTGCTCTCGACAGCAAACGGCAGCCGCACCGAAACGAGCGTGCCGCCGCCGGGGGCGTTGCCGATCGTCAGCGTGCCGCCGGAGCGGGTGACGATCTCATCGCACACGGCAAGACCGATGCCGCTGCCGCGCGCCTTGTGTTTTTCGCCCTTGAAAAACTTCTCCTTCACGTGCGGCAGCTCGCTGTCCGGGATGCCGGGACCGTGGTCTCTGAACTGTATGGTAGCAGCTTCGGTGTCCGAAAAAACGGACACCTCGATCGTTTTGCCGTCGCAGGCGTATTTTGCCGCATTGTCGAGGATGTTGAGAAACACCTGCTTGAGGCGCTCCGGGTCGCCGGGCACGAGCGGGATCTCCTCCTCGGGCGGGTTGTAGATGAGCTGCATCCCGTCCTGACGCAGCAGCTCCTGATAGGTGAAGATGGTGTCCTCAAGCTCGCTCTCGATGTCGAGCAGCTCCATGTTGAGGTTGAAGCGCCCGTCCTGAATGCGGGTAAACTCCAGCAGCTCCTCGACGAGGCTCGTCAGGCGCGCGGCCTCCTTGGCGATGATGGAGATGCCGCGGCGGGAGTCGCCCTGAATGGCGGTGTCGAACATGAGCGTCTCGCTCCAGCCGGTGATGGCGGTCAGGGGCGTGCGCAGCTCGTGCGAGATCGACGAGATGAACTCCGACTGCATTTTTTCGCTGCGGCTGATCTCCTGTGACAGCTCGTTGATGGCGGTCGCAAGGCGGCCGAGCTCATCGTCGCGCTGCACCGGCAGCACCGTGCCGTAGCGCCCGCCTGCGATCGTGCGTGTGACCTCGGTGATCTGCTCGACCGGGCGCGACACGCGCCGGCGAAACCACAGCGCGCAGATCGTGGCGCCGATGACCGCTGCGAGCACGCCCAGCACGATGCCGAGCGCGGTGCTGGTGCGGCCGGTGCTCAGCCCGATGGCGGCGCCCACGGCGACGCACAGCGCCGCGTGCACGCACTGGCCGATGGCCATGCGCGAAAACAGGCCGCGAAAAAAGGCATATAGCGTCTTTGCCTTGGGTTCGGCTGCCGGGGTAGGGGTGAGGTCCTGCATGGTCTCAGTAGCCCCACTTGTAGCCGTAGCCCCAGACGGTGGTGATGTACTCGGGCTCGGTCGCGTCGTCCTCGATCTTGATGCGCAGGCGGCGGATGTTCACGTCGACGATCTTGACCTCGCCGTTGTAGTCCGCGCCCCAGACGGCGTGCAGGATCTCCTCACGCGAGAGCGCGCGGCCGGGATTTTCCATGAACAGCTTCATGATCGCAAACTCCGTCTGTGTCAGGCGGATGTGGTCGCTGTTTTTGTCGAGCGTGCGCGAGCGCAGGTGCAGCACGAACGGCCCGCTCGAGAGCACGTCCTCGGTGTTCTCGCTGCCGCCGATGCGGCGGTAGAGCGCGTCCACGCGCGCAAGCAGCTCAGCCGGGGAGAAGGGCTTGGTGACATAGTCGTCCGCGCCGGTCATGAGACCGGTGATCTTGTCCATCTCCTGGCTCTTGGCGCTGAGCATGAGGATGCCCATCTTCGAGCCGGTCGCGCGGATGCGGCGGCAGACCTCAAAGCCGTCGATGTCCGGCAGCATCACGTCGAGCAGGGCGACGAGCGTGTCCGGATTCTGCTTGAGCTTTTCGAGCGCTTCCTCACCCGTGGCCGCCTCAATGGGCTCGTAACCGGTCCGGCGCAGGTTGATGACGACGAAGCTGCGGATGCTGGGTTCGTCCTCAAGTACAAGAATTTTCTTCATGTATCCATATCCTTTCCAAAGGCGGTGTGTGGGACGCCTTTGCGGTTTGTGGCGTCTGCTTTCCGGGAAAGCAGAGATGTGCAGACATATTCATTTCAGTATATCACACTATTTACAATTGTGGTAGCAAAAAATTACGAATCGTGTTATTCTGTGACATAGGAAGTGAGGTGGGCCATATGGAGCTTTTCTGGACGCAGATCACGGACGCGCAGCCGGCGCGCCCTGCGCGCTCAAAGGCGCACGGCAGCGCATGGGGCGTGTCGCTGCTGGCATATGCTGTGCGCGCGGTCTGGGGCATCGCCCTGCCGGAGACGGCGGAGCCGCCCGGCGGCAAGCCGTATTTCCCGGCGTGCCCGCAGGTGCATTTTTCCGTCAGCCACACGCGCACGGCGGCGCTCGTGGCCGTGTCGGCTGCGCCGGTGGGCGCGGATGTGGAGCAGGTGCGCCCGCTGCACCCGGCCATGGCGCGGCGGCTCGCGCAGGCGGACTGCGGCGACCTGCAGCCGTTCGAGCTCTGGACGCTGCGTGAGAGCTGGTTCAAGCTCACGGGCGCGGGCGACCTGCGCACGATCCCGTTCCGGCGTACAGACGGGGTGCTCGTCCCGCCGGAGGCGGGGGCGCTCTGCCGCGTGTATGACGGCATTCCCGGCTGCATGGCCGCCGTGTGCTCGCTTGCCGAGCAGCCGCCGGAGCGGCTGCAATTCGTGCCGCCGCGTGAGATTTGTACTTGAAATGTGCACCCGGCTGTTGTATAATCAAACGACCGCATTTGCCGGTGTGATGGAATTGGTAGACGTGCTTGACTCAAAATCAAGTGCCGCAAGGCGTGCCGGTTCGAGTCCGGCCACCGGCACCACGGCGTCGGAGCAAAGTCTGCTCCGCTCAAAATCCGGCAGCTCAAAATGAGCTGCCGGATTTTTTCGTCTGCGCTCCCTTGCTCCTCCTTTTCAACTGCGGCCCGCTGCGCCGGGCTCGCAGTTTATCGGTTTGTTTTTGCGCTCTTTGCGGCTTCTCGGGTCTATGATCGAGCCTTGAAAATATGTGATGATTTCAAATTTAAGCCGTGGTGAAAATGAGGGTTTTACAATGAAGGATAATATAATATTCAGGAAAATATGGCAGGACGATGATGTGATTGAACTGACAGTTGAGTGTTCCTCTCCCTTAATCACTGCCACCTCTGAAATATATGTCTCAGATTCTTTGATTGATGAGTTGATTTCCGAAATTACGAGATTTCTCAACGGGAATAAAGAAGGATTTTGGGCAAACGAAGAGAGGGGAGACGCTTCTACAGCGTGCGTATCTTTTCGCTTCTTTCGAGAAGATGCGCTGGGACATATCGCGATAGAAGTGTTTGCGGAGCTGGACGATGGTGGAGACTACAGCAAGCACAACTGCTGTTTTTTCGTTCGGACAGAATACGGTTTGCTCATGAACTTCTGTGACCATTTGGTTCAGCTGAAAAACGGTTCCGTTGGATGTGAAATTCGGTTGAATTGTTTTTAAATATCCAATATCGGTAGCTACTATTTGCGACGTAATAGACGTGCAATATAACCGGGAGGTGGGGACGGAAATGAAGAAGCGAAAAGTTTCTGCTTTTTACACCGGATTATTTGGGTTTACGTCGGTTTTCTTCTTGGTTTTAACAACTATTTGTGTGTGGATTTTTATATGCTCCATAAAGGAAGCCACTGATTCAGAATATGGTGTGGTATTCGTGCTCGCACTGCTCCCTGTGGTTGTTGAAGCGATTGGCTTATTTTTATCCCTTTATATGGTCTTAAAGGGCGCGTTTTCGGCCGCATATACCGTGGATACAGATGGCATGACTACCTACTGGAGAAAAAACACATACCGGCTTTTGTGGACCGACTGTGTCGAGTTTGAGATCGTGCAGGTCCCGGTCAACTGGAGCACCTCGGCTGCGGTCGTATATTGCTCCACACGTGTACTTTCCCAGAAAGAAAAAGAGAATTTCTTCTGGTATCATAAGAACGATTTTGCGCACGTGCAGTATTTCCAGTACAGTGATGAGGCCATTTTTCAGGAGTTTTTGCATTGCGTTCCAGAGCGGGCACGCAATTATCTAGAAGCGAAAGCGCTCGTCTTGGGTCTGCCGGGGGAGTGAGTTTTTTTCAGCTTTCCCTTCCGATGAAAGGAAAAGCAAGCGGGCAAGACAGAGAATAACTAATCACCGGTCGTTATTTTCTCGGTATCGGAATCGTTTTTCACGTTCTAAGTCGTTATGGGCAAGATAATGGAGGCAAGAAATGAAAGTAAAAATAAGTTTCAAGTCATTTTTGCAGAAAACGGCTGGCATACCATTCATTTTGCTATACGCGAATATCCAGTGTATACTGGCTGCTATTCATCGCCCGGATGCACGTTGGATTGTGCTTTTAGTGCTTGGCTTTGTTGACATGCTTTCTGCATATGCAATTGGGAGAGTTTGCAGGAGCTATATCATTTGCAAAGATAGTGTGACAGCAGTTTGGCTTGGCCTTTTTCGAAGACGTTATTCGTGGGATTCCTTTTGCAGTGTGAGTAGAGAAACTATTTGCCTTGGCTATCGAACAGCTTCACGTGTCTTATGCTCGCAAATCCCCCTGAATCGCCGGCACGACGGTATGGTCGATAAGGAATTTCTAGCGCGGCATCCCTTTCGTGTGCTGGATATCGACATGACGGAAGAACAGCTTTCAGAATTCAGCAAATACTATCCCATTCAGCTATAATTGACAACCCAGGCGGTGCATCAGCACCGCCCGCGTTTTATCTACGTCATCCTGCATGCCCCAGCGCCGCAGCACGCAAAAAAGCACCCTTTCGGGTGCTTTTTTGCGTATTCGTTCCGGCTCACGCGCCGAGCTTTGCGAGCATGGCCTCGCAGACCTCGTCCATGTCGCCGACGATGCCGTAGGTGCAGTAGTTGAAGATTGCCGCCTCGGGATCGGTGTTCACGGCGACGACCACGTCTGCATCCGAGAAGCCCGTGACGTGGTTGACCGCGCCCGACACACCGAACGACAGCAGCAGCTTCGGCTTGACTACGGCGCCGGACTGCCCGATGACGAGCTTGAACGGCAGCACGCCGCGGTCGAACACCGGGCGCGTGCAGGCGAGCTTGCCGCCAAGGCGCTCGGCCAGACGGCGGTAGCGCGGCAGGGCGTCCGCCCCCTTGATCGCGTTGCCGACGCAGACGATCACGTCCGCGTCCGCGATGTTCAGGCTCTCGTCGAGATCGTCAGCGCGGAAGTCAAGGATTTCGGTGCGGATGTCCGCGACCGGGAAGTCGATGTGCTCCTCGATCACCTCGTGCGCACGTGCGCCGCAGGGGACGCACTTGAACGTGCCCGGGCGGATGGTGCCGACCTGCGGGCGCGCGACCGGCACGGTGATGACGGCCATCATCTTGCCGCCGACGGCGGGCTCAACGAACTCGATGTCCGTCGTCTTGGGATCCCACACGAGCTCGGTCGCGTCCGAGGTGCAGCCGGTGCCGAGACGCGCGGCGAAGCGCGGCGCAAAATCGCGCCCGTTGATCGTGCCGCCGACCATGACCGCCGTGGGCCGGTATTTCCGGCACAGGACGGTGAAGAGGTTGGTGTACGCATCGTTATTAAAGTAGTCATAGCCCGTGCCGGTCACGTGGATGATTTTGTCCACGCCGCAGTCGAGCACGCGCTGCAGCTCGCCGTCCGAGATGCTGCCGACGATGACCGCGACGAGTTTCTCGCCGCTCGCGTCGCAGAGCCTGCGCGTTTCCGAGCACAGCTCGAGCGAGACCGGCAGCACGCTGTCGCCGTCGCGCTCGATGAAGACCCACATATCTTTGTAATCTGTTTTATTCACTGCCTGCACCTCCTCAAAGCACGTCCGCGATCAGCCCGAAGAGCCGGTCCACGTTCTTTTCCGTGCTGCCCTCGTCGATCATGCTGCCCTTCGCGCCGACCTCCGGCGGATAGGTGCGCGGCACCTTCGTGGGGGAGCCGGGGTCGCCGATCTGCGCGGGGTCGAGCCCCGGGATGGTGGCCGCGCTGTAGACCGCGATATCCGCGGTGCGCGAGGCCTTCCAGCGCTTCAGGTTCGGGATGCGGGGGCGGAAGTTCGCCTTCTCGACCGTGAGCAGGCAGGGATACTTGGCGCGCAGCACCTCCGTGCCACGCTCGAGGTCGCGCGCGGCCGTGATGGTGTGCGCGGCCGTGTCCACCTCGACGATCTTCGCCGTCGAGGAGATCTGGCTGGCACCGAAGCGCTCGGCCAGCTGCGAGCCCATCTGCCCGGTCGCGCCGTCGAGCGACTCCTTGCCGCAGAAGATGAGGTCAAAATCGCCGAGCTGCTTTGCCGCGCTCGCGATGACGTAGCTCGTGGCGAGGGTATCGGCGTTGGCAAACGCGCGGTCGGACAGCAGCACGGCGCGGTCCGCGCCCGCGGCGAGGCACTCGCGCAGCGCCTCCTTGGCCATGTCCGGCCCCATCGTGATGACGGTGACCGTGCCGCCGTGCGCCTCCTTGACGCGCACGGCTGCCTCGAGCGCGTTGGTGTCCAGCGGATTGAGGATCGCCGGAACGCCCGCACGGATCAGGCTGCCCGTGACGGGGTCCATCTTCACGAGGTTAATGTCGGGCACCTGCTTGACGCAAACAAGAATATTCAGCATGCTTCAGCCCTCCTCGACGTTGGTGCAGACCTTGCCGGGGTTGAGGATGCCCTTGGGGTCAAACACCTGCTTGATCGCCTGCATGAGCCCGAACGCCGTCTCGCCGGCGGACTCCACCAGGTACTGCTTCTTTGCGTGGCCGATGGCGTGTTCGCCGGAGACCTGCCCGCCGAACTCGATGCACTTGGCATAGCATTTGTCCATGACGGCCTTGCTGCGGCGCTTGAACTCGTCGAGCTCCATGTCGTTGGCGCAGCAGTAGATGTGCAGGTTGCCGTCGCCCGCGTGGCCGAAGCTGCGGATGGTGATGCCCTCCGCCTTGCCGGTGGCGCGGGTGTAGACGAGAAACTCCGCGATGCGGTCGACCGGCACGACGACGTCCATCTCGTCGAGCAGCTTCGTGTCCGCCTCGATGACGGTCAGGAACGCGCTGCGCGCGGCCCAGACGTCCTTTTTCAGGCCGTCGGTCCAGACGACGAGCGTGTCGTACGCACCGCGCTGCTCGGCAAGCGCGCCGAGGCGGTCCATCTTCGCGGTCAGTTCGGCCTCGCTGTCACCGACGAGGGTGACGAGGATGTATGCACCGGCCTCTTTGCCGTCCACGACCGTGGGGAAGATGGTGTTGCCGGTGAACGCCGCCGAGGAATCGACGATGTCGCGCTCCATGAACTCGATCGACTGCGGGTCGAGGTTGGCCAGCTTGATCTGCGGTACGGAGGCGATGGCGGTCTCCACATCGGCAAACGGGAGAATGAGGCTCACGTTCATTTCCGGCTTGGGGATGAGCTTGAGCGTCAGCTCCGTGATGACGCCGAGCGTGCCCTCAGAGCCGATCATCAGATGCAGCAGGCTGTAGCCGGAGCTGGTCTTGCACACGGTCTTGCCGAGCTCCATGACTCTGCCGTCGGGCAGCACCACGGTCATGGCCAGCACATAGTCGCGCGTCACGCCGTACTTCACGGCGCGCATGCCGCCCGCGTTCGTGGACACGTTGCCGCCCACGGTCGCGGTCTTCTCGCCCGGATCGGGCGGGTACATCAGGCCGCGCGTGAGCGCGTCGGCCGCAAGATCGCACAGCAGCACGCCGGGCTGGATGTGCACGACGAGGTTGTTCATATCGTAGGAGAGGATCTTGTTCATGCGCGTCGTGCACAGCACCACGCCGCCGCACAGCGGCACGCACCCACCGACGAGGCCCGTGCCCGCGCCGCGCGGCGTGACGGGGATGTCATTTTCGTAGCACACACGCAAAATCGCGGACACTTCCTCAGTGCTCTCGGCCTCACAGACCACCTCGGGATAATACTTGCCGTAGATAGGCATTTCGTCGTGGCTGAAGTCGTCTTTCACCGCATCGCCTGCGAAAAAGCGCTTCGCGCCCACGATGGACTGAAGCTGCGCGGCAATTTCAGGTGTGACTTTCTTGTATTTCGTCATTTCTGACCTCCTAACTTGTTCTGAACTTATAAAGTAACACAATACAGGGGGTAGTTGTCAAGTATCCCCTGTGTGAAAAAATCATATTTTTACGCAAAAAAAGCTTCCGGACCGAGATACGGGCCGGAAGCCCGGAATTATTGTTCTGCCTTCCCGAGTTTGGGAAGCGCAAGTGTGACGAGGATGCCGACAATGGCAATTACGCCGGCCAGGATGAAGGCCATGGAGGTGTTGACGGCCTTGGCGAGGAAGCTTGTTCCGACTGAGGCAACGCCGAAGCCGATCATAACAAGTGAGCAGACAAGACCAGCGTTCTCGGAGCCGAGATAGTCGGTCGTGAGCGAGGGCATGGCCTCCCATGCGTGCAGATAGGCGTTGTTGACGTTTTCCTCGCTGTCGGCGCGGTCGGATAAGATGTTTTGCGAAATTTTCATGCAATAAGACCCGTACTTTGCGTCGTTCTCGACGATGGCCTGCTCGTCCCGCTGCCAGTAGAGCGCGACGATCTGCGAATCGTCCATGCGTGCACTCCTTTCCGTCCAAAGTGCCATCATGACATAAAGACAACTTTTTTATCCCCGCGTTACAGGGGAGCGAAAATTTTTTTGAAAGTATACCACATCTCTGCAATTTTTAACAGAGGGCGCGCGGTTTTGGCGTGCCGGAGCGGTTCAAATTGCTCGGTTTTTCCATCCGCCTTGACAATCGTCCGCACAAATGCTATTATAGTCCGTACAAATACCGTTTGGAGGAACCGTATGCAGCAAAGTCCAAGAAAGTTCTGGGAAGTCTGGGGGCGCTCGGATGCGCTCTACAACCGCTGGGCCGCCGCGCACGGCGTGAACAACTATCGGCTGTTCGTGCTCTACGTGCTCGACAACCACCCCGGCGCCACGCAAAAGGCCATCGCTGACCACACGGGCCTGCCCAAGCAGACCGTCAACACCGTCGTGCGCGCGCTGCGCGACGAGGGCTACGTCACGCTCAGCCCCGCCAGCGGCGACCGGCGCGAGAAGAACGCTTCCCTCACACCCGCCGGGCAGGCCTATGCCCGCGCGCTGCTCGAGCCGCTCTACGCGCTCGAGGACGCCGTCTTTGCCCGCATGGGTGATACGCGCGTGCAGGAGATGATGGATGCGATCGCGCTGTTTAATATGCTCTTTGAAAAGGAAACGGAAATGATCAAATGAAGACAACTCGGCATGACTCTTTTGCGGCCTATGTGCTCCCGTCCGTGCTTGCGTTTGCGCTCTCGGGCCTGTACACGATCGTGGACGGCTTTTTCATCGGCCAATCGCTCGGCGACCTCGGCCTCGCCGCCATCACGCTTGCCTATCCGGCAGCGGCGCTGCTGCAGGCTGTCGGCACGGGCATCGGCCTCGCCGGTGCAATCCGCTGCACCATTTTGCAGGCGCGCGGGGAGGAACAGACGCCGCGCACGTGCTTTTCCGGCACGGTGCTGCTGCTGCTCGCGACGAGCGCGGTGTTCACGGCGGTGCTGCTCGGGCTGCTCGGCCCGGTGCTGACGGTGCTCGGCGCGCAGGACGAGGCACGCCCTCTGGCCGCGGAATACATCCGCGTGATCGCCTATGGCACGGCCTTTCAGATCCTTGCCACCGGTCTTGTGCCCTTCATCCGCAACCTCGGCGGCTCGGCGTTCGCCATGGTCGCGATGGGCACGGGCTTTGTGACCAACATCGCGCTCGACTACCTGTTCGTGTGGGAGTTTCACTGGGGCATGGCCGGCGGCGCGTGGGCGACCGTCATCGGACAGGCGGCGACGATGCTGCTCGCCATCGGCTATCTGGTGCGGCGGCGCGTGGGCTTCGTGCCGCCGAAGGCGGGCGAGGTGCTGCCGCTGTGGGGCGCACTGCTGAAGGTCGCGGCCGCGCCGATCGGGCTGACGTTTTCGCCGAACATCACGCTCATGGTCATGAACCACTTCCTGCTGCGGTACGGCGGCGCGCTTGCGATCGCGGTCTACGGCTGCATCGACTATGTGCTCTCGACGATCTACATGCTGCTGCAGGGCGTCGGCGACGGTGCCGAACACCATCTTCACCGGGTACTCCTGGCCGTCGGCCTGGATGTTCACGGTGAAGGCCCGCTCAATGTTCAGGGTGGCAAGATTGCCGCTGAACGCGGTGTAGTAAACGTGGTCGCCCTCTTCGGCCTCAATGCCGGAAAGGCTCATGACGCGGGCAGGGTCAGTCTCACTGCTGACCACCAGCTGACGCGCACCATCGGAGTCGGTGACGTAGGTCAGCCGCAGATTCGCAGCGGTCACACTGAGTGTAGCCACAAGGCACACGACCATGACACAAAACGCCAGCACGCGGGAAGAGACTG
>ERZ791645.1213-NODE-1213-length-17371-cov-4.247228_pt1 | contig 17371 bp, 13 predicted proteins | sample MGYA00509939_ERZ791645 | MGnify/ENA primary metagenome ERZ791645 (study PRJEB30046, sample SAMN00715249) | human gut metagenome | study: EMG produced TPA metagenomics assembly of the A metagenome-wide association study of gut microbiota in type 2... | reverse complement strand
GAGGACGGCTTTCGCCGTCCTCTTTTTTTGAAGCCGTTAGGCAAGCGCCGCGGTGATGATCGCCATGGAGTAGACCTCCTGGGCGTTGCAGCCGCGGGAGAGGTCGTTGATCGGCGCGTTCAGACCGAGCAGGATCGGGCCGTAGGCGTCGAAGGAGCCGAGGCGCTGGGCGATCTTGTAGCCGATGTTGCCGGCGTTGATGTCGGGGAAGATAAAGGTATTGGCGTGGCCGCCGACCGCGTCGGTGATGTGCTTGGTCTTGGCGACAGCCGGAGAGACCGCCGCGTCGAACTGGAACTCGCCGCCGATCGGGGTGTCGGGCATGAGGGCCTTGGCCTTCTCGCAGGCATTGCGCATCTTGTCGACGTCCTCGCCCTTGCCGGAGCCGAGGGTGGAGTAGCTCAGGAAAGCGACCTTCGGGTCAACGCCGAAGATCTTGGCGCAGGAAACGGTCTCCTTGCAGATCTCGACGAGCTCGTCCTCGTTGGGCTTGATGTTGATGGCGCAGTCGGCCATGGCGAGCACTTCGTTCTCGCCGGAAGCGGCGGGACGGACCATGATGAAGCAGGAAGAGACGATCTTGTTGCCGGGCTTGGTCTTGATGAGCTGCAGCGCGGGACGGACCGTGTCGGCCGTGGAGTAGGTAGCGCCGCCGAGCAGGCAGTCGGCCTTGCCCATCTTGACGAGCATGGTGCCGAAGTAGTTGCTCTTCTTGAGCGCGGCGCGGCACTCGTCGGCGGTCATCTTGCCCTTGCGCAGCTCGACCATCTTGTCGACCATCTCGTCCATGCCGTCGTAATTCTCGGGGTCGATGATCTCGGCACCGCGGATGTTGAAGCCGATGTCCTCAGCGGCGTCGGCAATCTCATCGGGGTTGCCGACGAGCACGGGCTTTAAGAAGTTACCGGACAGCAGACGGGCGCTCGCTTCGAGAATGCGGTGGTCGGTACCCTCGGTGAAAACGATCGTCTTGGGGCTCTTTTTCAGCGTGCTGATCAGTTGTGCAAACATGTTGATTCCTCCTGATATATGATGTGCCGGTCAAGCGGGCACAGATTTGCAGATATAGTATACACCCACTTTTTCACCCTCTCAAGGAAAAATAACGCAAAATTCATGCAAAAGTTTACAAATTTTCCAAACTCTTACAACATATTAGCAGTATCATTTCCCCAAAAGGCTTGACGGAGCCTTGAAAACCAAGTATACTGGTCAATGGTTACAAATTGTAACTTTTATTTTTACTTGCATCCTTTAAGGAGTTTTGATATGTCAGAGCAAAAACTATCCACCCCGCAGCGCAGCGATGCACCCACGCAGCGCCGCCGTTCAAATGCCTCGCCGCGAAGACGGCCGAGCAGGCGCGGCGGCATGCCGCAATGGCTGAGCGGCTGGCTCGAGCACATGGCGCTGGTTTTTTCCACGCTCGGTGCGCGCATCCGCCGCATCGGCCCACGCGCCCGCACGGTCATGCGCGAGAGCAGGGCGCGCAACTTTCCTGAATCCAACCGCTTTTTGGTGCAGGTCTTTCTCGTCATCGGCGGGATGTTCCCGATGTGGCGCTCGCTGCTGCATGAAAGGGTGATGGCACACCGCCGCCAGCGCAGCCACGCTGCCGGCGAGCACGAGGATCGCTGGCGCAGGCACGCGCGGCGCGTGAATCCGTTCTACTTTATCGGCGGCGCAGCTGTTGTGGCCGCGATTGCGCTGTTTTTCTCGTTCTACACGCTGGGAACGACCGTAGAGTATAACGGCAGCGTGGTCGACACCGTCGCGAGTGCCGCGCAGGCACGCAAGGCGGCCTCCAAGCTCGAGAGCATCACGACCGAGACGCTCGGCAAGTCCTACGAGATCGCAAAGGATGCCATCCATTATTCGACGGCTTTCGTCCGCCGCAGCGATGTGACGGATTCGACGACCTTCGAGCAGGATCTCGCCGACGAGCTCGGCCAGGTGACCTACGGCTACTCGCTCTATGTCGACGATGAGCTCATCGGTTCGACGCAGTACGCCGGCGCGCTGGACGAGCTGCTCAAGCAGATCAAGCAGGTCTACGCCTCGGCGGATACGCTGAGCGTCGACTTTGTCGAAAATGTCCGCATCGCGGAGGGCTACGTCCCGACCGACAGCGTGATGAACCTCGGCGAGATCGCCGAGATCCTGAATTCGACGAAGTCGGGCGAGGTGACCTACACCGTCGTCAAGGGCGACACCTGGGGCCAGATCGCCAACAACAACGGCATGACCGCCGCCGAGCTCGAAGCGCTGAACCCCGGCTACGACATCAACCGCATCCACATCGGCGATGCGCTGACGCTCTCGAACGCCGTGCCGTATCTGACCGTCAAGGTCACCGAGCGGCAGAACTATGTCGAGGACGTCAACTATGACGTGAACTACGTGAGCGATTCGTCCATGTATCAGGGCGACGAGCGCGTGATCTCCAAAGGCTCGTTCGGCAAGGCCGATATTGTGGCCGACGTCACCTATATCAACGGCGAGGAGCAGGAGCGCACGGTCATCTCGTCCGTCACGCTCTCCGACCCTGTGGCCGAGACGCGCGCCCGCGGCACGAAGGTCCGCCCGACCTGGTACCCCACCGGCAGCTTCCGCTGGCCGTGCTCGGGCCGCATCACGTCGTACTTCGGCTACCGCAGTACGGGTATCCGCGGCGCGACGAGCAACCACAAGGGCATCGACATCGCCTGCTCCTACGGCACGCCGATCTATGCCGCCGACGGCGGCCGCGTGACCTACGCGGGCTATAAGGGCGCGATGGGCTACGTCGTCATCATCGACCACAACAACGGCTATGTCACGTATTACGAGCACAACTCGTCACTGCTCGTCTCCGCGGGACAGACGATCTACAAGGGCCAGCAGGTCGCCAAGGCGGGCCGCAGCGGCGTCGCCAGCGGTGTCCACTGCCACTTCGGCATTCAGAGAAACGGCAGCTACGTCAACCCGCTCAACTATCTAAGTTAAAATCAAAGGGATCCCATCCGATGGATGGGATCCCTTTGATTTTAGGGGATCGCACTTCGCTTCGTGCCTTGCCGCCGTAGGCGGCTGCGACACGCGCGAAGCGAGAAGAATAAATCGCCACGCGCATGTCGCGGCGATTTATGATTAAAATTATTTGCCGCCTGCGGGCGGCAAAGTCTGCGACGCTTTTTCCCGTTTTTCTGCCCGTATGGGCAGAAAATGCGGCGGATGTAGGTTGATGGGTTTTGCGCCGATTGGGGTGTGGGGGCCTGCTTGCCGCCGGTCGCGGCAAATGCGGCATGGGGATCATGAAAAGACCGCTGCGGCGTTTCGCAGCGGTCTTTTTTATCGTGTTTACTGTTCCGTCAGGACGCGGCGGACCTCGCCGGTGAAGTAGAGCGAGCCCCAGGAGCAGATGGCGTCATCCTCGCCTGCCAGCTCCAGGGCGCGGCGGACGCCGTCGTCGGTGTCCTTGGCGGGGACGGCCTGCACGCCCTGTGCGTTCAGCCACGCGGCGAGCTCGTTTTCATCGAGTGCGCGGGCGGAAGGCGGCGTGATGACGACGAACGCCTTGGCGAGCGGGAGCGCGCGGCGCAGCATTTGCTGCCAGTCCTTGTCGCGAAGCACCCCTGTGAGGAAGATGAGTTTTTTGTCGCCGTAGAGCGCGGCGAGCGAATCCATCAGCGCGTCGACGCACTGGGGATTGTGCGCGCCGTCAACGATGAAGTCCGGCCCGCGGCGCAGGAGCTCGAGCCGTCCGGGCCACTGGGCGTGGGAAAGGCCCTCATCAATGGCCTCGTCCGTGAGCTTGTCCCAGCCGCGCGAGCGCAGCGCGCTGCACACGTCGATGACCGTCAGCGCGTTCAAGAGCTGATACTCGCCGAGAAGCCGCAGGTGGTACGGCCCGCGGCCGCGGTATTTGAACTCTTGACCGTCGAGTGAGGACGAAATGCGCTCAAGCTTTTCCTGCGCGGTGATCGTGAGAGCCACGTCCTCCTGCGCGCACTTTTCGCGCGCGACGTTCTCCACGCTCTCGCTCTGGCCGAAGAGCACGGCGTGCGAGCCATGCTTGATGATGCCGCACTTCTCCGCGGCGATCTTCTCGACCGTGTCGCCGAGAATGGCCGTGTGCTCCAAGCCGATGTTCGCCACGACGCAGACCTCCGGCGCGGGGATGACATTCGTCGAATCCATGCGCCCGCCGAGACCGACCTCGAGCGAGACGATGTCGCACTGCTCCTGCACGAAGTACAAAAAGGCGATGGCCGTCATGATCTCAAAGCCCGTGGGCATCTCGCTCATCTGCTCGGCTGCGTTCCGCACGGTGTTTGTGAGCGAAATGAGGGACTCATCGTCGATCTCTTCCCCGTTCACGCGCATGCGCTCGTGGAAGCGCAGCAGGTGCGGCGAGGTATAGAGCCCTGTGCGGTACCCCGCGCGCCGGAGCACGGAGGCGAGCATCGCGGCGGTGCTGCCCTTGCCGTTTGTGCCCGCGATGTGGACGAATTTGAGCTTCTGCTCGGGATTGCCGAGCAGACCCAGAAGCTCACGCGAGCGCGCAAGGCCCGGCGCGCTCTGCTCCCAGTTGTCGAATTGCAGATATTTGAGGGTCTCCTCAATGGTTTGCAGGTCTTTCACATTGTTCACCTGTATTTCCTGTAGAATAAGGCGAAGGCGTCGGCCCTCGCCTGCGGGATTTGATCTATCGGTCGATCTTGCGCAGCGTGGCGGTGAATTCCTCGGGCAGCGGGCATGTGAGCGAGACGAGATCCTTCGTCCGCGGGTGGATAAACTGAAGCCCCACCGCGTGAAGGCACTGACCCGTCAGGCCTGGAACGGCCTTTTTTGCGCCGTAGACCGTGTCGCCCAGGATCGGGTGGCCGAGGTAGGCCATGTGCACGCGAATTTGATGCGTGCGGCCCGTTTCGAGCCTGCACCGCACATGCGTGTAGCCGGGATAACGGGCGATGACCTCCCAGTGCGTTACCGCGCGGCGTCCACCCGGAACGACGGCCATGCGCTTGCGGTCGCGGCTGTCGCGCGCGATGGGCGCGTCGACCGTGCCGCTGTCCTCACATAAGTTGCCGACCACGATACACTCATACGTGCGCGCGAGCGTGTGGCCGGCCAGCTGGGCGGAGAGGAACTGGTGCGCGTAGTCGTTTTTTGCCGCGATGATGAGCCCGCTCGTGTCGCGGTCGATGCGATGCACGATGCCGGGGCGCAGCGCGCCGCCGACGCCGGAGAGACTGTCGCCGCAGTGATACAAAAGGGCGTTCACGAGCGTCCCGTCCGGATGGCCCGGCGCGGGATGGACGACGAGCCCGCTCGGCTTGTTGACGACGATGACGTCGTCGTCCTCGTAGACAACGTCCAGAGGGATGTCCTGCGGAACGGCGTCGATGGGCGCGGGCTCTTCGGGGGTGAATTCGATCTGCTCGTGTCCCGTGAGCTTGTAGCTCTTGTTCGGCGCTTTGCCGTTCACAAGGACACGCCCGTCCTCGACGGCTTTCGCCGCGGCGGAGCGGGTCAGGTCTTCAATTGCGCGGGCGAGGCAGGCGTCGAGCCGCGTACCGGCATCGGCTTCACTTGTTTGCAGCAGGATCGGTTCCATCGACCTTGTTCCCCCAGTTTTTCTCGTCGCTCTTGCTGTAAAAGGCGAGGTAGTAAATCAGCGCGCAGACCGTGCCGCACACGACGAACACATCCGCCACGTTGAAGACGGGAAAGTCCATGAACATCGTGTCCAGCATGTCAACGACGTATCCGAGGCGCACGCGGTCAATGAGATTGCCGATGCCGCCGCCGAGGATGATCGCAAGCGACCACTGGCCCAGCGGATGGCGCACGATCTTGACGAGCAGCCATGCGATGGCGCACATGCCCGCCGCCGTCAGCGCGATGAGCAGCCACCGTGCGCCCGAAAAGCTCGACCACGCCGCGCCGTAGTTGTGCACGCGCGTGAGCTGTAACAGCGGCGGCAGCAGCGGCTCCGATTCGCCGGGCGACATTGTGTTCACGACGAGGAATTTGACGGCCTGATCCGCCGCCACGCAGAAAACCGCCGCGAGGGCAAGGCAGACCGCCTTGCCCTTGCCGCGTCGGTAAAATGCAGCGTATAAAATCACCATCAGCGCCAGCGCGCCGAAAAAGATCCACAGGATCGGCCCTCCGATGCTGCCGGAGACGACGATCTGTGTCGTGCCGTCCGCGCCGCCGATCACGCCGATATCGTTCATTCGCTCTCCTCTTCTCCTGCGGGGGTGTTTTCCGCAGGCTCTTCGACCGCCGGTGCGGTCTTGGCGACCCCGACGATCAGAATATCGTCTGCCTGACGGAGCGCGGTGCGCTCAGCCTCAGGCAGCTCCATGGCGTCTGCTAAGTCATGTGCCGCTTCGGCCACGACGAGGTAGCTGACGTACTCGTCATTTTCCGCGTACACGGCCATGCCGCGCTCGTGCAGAAATTCCGCCGCCGCGGGCACATCCAGCGTGATGATGGCATAGCCGCCGCTTGCGTCGGCGGAGCGGTCGTCTGCGCCGTCTTCCGTATCATAGGTGTCGAACGGGCTGGCGTCGGCCTGCACGCCCTCCTTCTGCACGGCGGAATAGCTGTAGGTAAAGTCCTCCGCCGTGTCGCCGGACGCAGCGGGCGCACTCGCCGTGTCATTGCCGCTGGTAGTGCAGTCCGCGGCGCTGTCGTTGCTGCTGACCATCGCGGGCGCCAGCTTCCACGCCGCGGCCGTGACGACAAGCAGCGCAAAGCACGCGGCCAGCATGCGCGGCCATGCACGGCGGTGGCGCGATCTCTCGCGCTTTTCCTCATGCACCCGCTCGAGCACGCGCTCGGAAAAGCCCTCCGGCGCGTCGAGCTCGGGCATTTCCTCGAACATCGTGTGCACGATCATCAGTTCCGAGAGATACTCCCGGCAGTTCTGGCAGTGCTCTACGTGCGAGAGCACCTCTTCCTTTTCGTTTTCGCTCAATTCTCCGTCCACAAAGGCAGAGAGCGCGGCGGCGTACTGTTCACAACATTTCATTTGGCGCTCATCTCCTCACGATTACATTCTGTAACTTTTGACGAAGTAATTTCAAAAAAGTTCCCGTTTCCGGATAAAAAGTTGCGCAAAAGTGATCGGCCCCTGCTGATGCGCGATTTGACCGTGCCCAGCTCGATCGACGCGCTTTCTGCGATCTCGGTGTAGCTCAGGCCTTCGATCTCGCGCAGGATGAGCACCTTTCGGTACTCCTCCGGCAAGGCGGAGAGGCCCTCCTGCAATAATTTCTGTGCCTCGCGGTGCTCGACCGTCTCCTGCGGCTGGGGCGAGGTGTCGACCGCGTCGACAAACAGCTCCTCGTCGTCGAGCGAGACGCTGCCGCTCTGTTTTTTTCGCCGCCGCAGCGTGTCGATGCAGGCGTTCGTCGCCAGACGGTAGATCCACGTCGAAAGCGATGACTCCTGTCGGAAGCGGTCGATCCCGCGCCAGAGCGCAAGAAAGGCATCCTGCGCGGCCTCCTCGGCGTCCTCGCTGTTGCCGCACATGCGGAAGCACAGCGTATACACTTTTTTCTCATATTGGCGGATCAGCTCTTCGAAGGCGGCTTCATCCCGCTTTTGAAGGCGCGCAATGAGTTCCCGTTCGTCCATAGCTTTTTATTGATCCTCAGCGCAGATCCCGCTTGATCGACGCGCTGAGCGCGTGCAGCTCGGAAAGCGTCGAGAGCTGCACGATCTTCTCCTTATAATAATTCGCGTGGCTGATGCCCTTTAAGTACCAGCACAGGTGATGGCGCGCCTGCAGCATGGCGACGCGCTCGTTTTGATACTGTGCGGAGAGCTCCACCTGACGCACGGCGGTGTCCCACCGCTCGGCAAACGGCGGCAGCGGCGGAATGTCGCGCCCTGAGAGCGCGGCGGCGGACTGCTCGAAAAGCCACGGATTGCCGAAGCTCCCGCGGCCGATCATCGCCATGTCCGCGCCCGTGAATTTAAGGATGCGCACCGCGGCCTCGGGCGAAAAAACGTCGCCGTTGGCGATGACGGGGATGCTGACGGCCTGCTTGACGTCGCGGATCGTGTTCCAGTCGGCCTCGCCGCCGTACATCTGCATGCGCGTGCGCCCGTGCACCGCGACGGCGCTGACGCCCACTTCTTCGAGCATTTTGGCGAGCTCGACGGCGTTGATGCTGCCCTTGTCCCAGCCGCGGCGCATCTTCGCCGTGACGGGGACCTTGACGGCGCGCACGACCGCCTCGGCAATGCGCGCGGCCTTTTCGGGATCCTTCATCAGCGCGCTGCCGTCGCCGTTTTTGACGACCTTGCCCACGGGGCAGCCCATGTTGATATCCAGGATGTCCGCGCCGGAAATTTCGATCGCCATCTGCGCAGCCTCGGCCATGCAGTTCACATCGCTGCCAAAGATCTGCGCGGCAAACGGCTTTTCGCCCGGAAACGGACGAAGCAGCTGCGCGGTCTTCGTGTCGTGGTAGCACAGCGCCTTGGCGCTCACAAGCTCTGTGACGGTGTAGCCCGCGCCTTTTTCGGAGCAGATCTGGCGGAATGCAGCATCCGTTACGCCCGCCATCGGCGCGAGCGCGAGCTTCGATTCAATTTTTACCGTTCCGATCTGCATAGTCCGCCTCTTTTCGATAACAATACAAGCATAGTATAGCATAGCAAGACCGGCAAGTCAAAGGAACAAAACGCGGACGGAGAACTTTTTTTGCAAACAGGTGTTGACATCACGGCAGAGGTATGGTATATTATCAGTTGCCGATATCTGCCGGTGTGGTGGAATTGGTAGACACAGGGGACTTAAAATCCCCCGGTAGCGATACTGTACCGGTTCGAGTCCGGTCACCGGCACCAGTATTCCCTTAATTTCATATCGCGGAGTGGAGCAGTTGGTAGCTCGTCGGGCTCATAACCCGGAGGCCGTAGGTTCGAGTCCTGCCTCCGCAACCAGAAAAGTCCTGAAATCGTAAGATTTCAGGACTTTTTTCTAACCTTTTGGCAGTAATTAGAAAACGCAAAATAATGCTTTCTAACACTTTTCTAACACATTCCGGCAAAAGGCTGTTTTTGGGCACAAAAAGCAATCATAATAGAGAAAGTAACGCTCCCAAGATCAAGATGATCTCGGGAGCGGTTTTTCGTTCAGATGACGGCGGTATATGGCCATAAGACAGGATGAGTAGAATGCTTCTCTTTCTACTCATCCTACGTTGTGGGACATTTAATGGGAAGTGCCTGCCTACTTGGTCAGAATATTCGGCAGCTGCGCGCGCAGGGCGGCCACGCCCTCGGCGGAGCCGAGGTCATAGCGCTCCACCATGCTCAAAACCGCCTGCAACGAGGTCTTCGGATCGCACCAGAGGTCCGGCTCATAGCCTTTGCCGTCTACATTCTCCATATTGTAGATGAAGTGGAACGCCTGGCCGAACTGGAAGTAGTAAGCGCCGTAGGAGTAGTGTAGCGCGCGGAAGAACAGATCCACATCCTCAAGCGCTTCCGCGCGCGTAAGAACCGCCTTGCCGGGATTGTTCAGATTTTTCAGGCTGTCGATCTCTGCCTGCGTGATCTCGACCTCGCCGCGGTGATGCTGTAAATATGCTTCAAAGCCGTCGAACGACTCTTCCCTTGCCATATCGGCGCGGCGTTTTTCGTTCACGTCTTCGAGCAGCTTTTCAAACGCGTTTTGGTAGACCGCTGTGGAACCCTTGCTCAAAACGATGGCGGTATTGCTGTCGGCATCATAATCGACGCTAAAGCCGAGCGCATCGCCGAGGTCGCGCAGCTTGAAATAGTTGTTTCCCCCGATGTTGTAGACAGAAAGACCGTCCGCAGCCTTTCCGTCGATCAAAACGGACTGCTTGCTGACAACGGCTGTTTTGGACTGATCCCGCCCGCGCGCAAGCTCGCCGCCGACAGGGGTATATTCCTTCCCGGAAACGACCGTGACCGCATTGCTTTGCTCATCGAACGAAACGGAAAAGCGGCTGTCCGTCTTGCTCAGAAGCTGCGCAAGATCGCGCAGCTTGAAATAGTTGCTGCCGTCGATGTTGTATTTGTCACAGTCTGCATCGACGCCGTCGACCGACAGGTTTTGCGGCGAGACCGCTACGTTCGCAGCGGAGGCGTAAGACACGGCAATGCAAACCAGGAGCAGCGTCAAAATGATGGGCAATCGCTTTTTCATGGATGATTCTCATCTCCCTTATCACGCTTTCGGTGCGCCGCTTTCAAAGAAGCGTTCCCCGTCAGAGCAATTTTTCACTTTAAGGGTAGCATACTCCATCATATGCTGCAACGCAAATTTTGCATAAAAGCGGTATCGCCCGTCTAAAGGCGACCGATAGCTTCATCCGCGGCCTTTCAGCCGAGCTTCTGCGCAAGGTCCTCGAGCGCGGCGGTCATCGCCTCTTCAAATGAGGGGTGCGGACGCATGGCCAGCAGGAATTGATCGACCGTCATGTGGTTGGCGAGCGCCTGCGAGACGCCGCCGATCATATCGCTTGAATGCTCGCACATGAGCTGCGCGCCGAGAAGCTCGCGTGTTTCGGCGTGGGCGACGAACTTCATAAAGCAGCGGCCCGGGTCGGCGATGAGCGTCTTGGCGTTGTCGAACATGACGTGTTTGCCGACCTTGACGGGGATGCCCGCCTCCTTGGCCTCGGCCTCGGTGAGGCCGACGACCGCGATCTCCGGACGGCAGTAGATGCAGCTCGGCACGACGGACATGGATGTGTGATTTTCCCTTCCGTAGAGCAGGTCGACGCAGGCGATGCCCTGCGCGGTCGCCACATGGGCGAGCTGAATTTTGGCCGAGACGTCGCCGATGGCGTAGATGTGGGGGATGCTCGTCTCGTAGCGCTCGTTCACGGCGATGCTGCGGCGGTTCATCTCGACAGAAATGCCATCCGCGAACAGGCCGTCGCAGTACGGGCGGCGGCCGATGGCGCAGAGCACGGCCTCGCCGGAGACGGTCTCGCTCTTTTCCTTGCAGGTGAAGTTGACGGCGATATCCTCACCCGTCCTCTCGACGCTCTGGACCATCGCGTTCGTGAAGACCTTCACGCCCTGCTTTTTGAGGATGAGCGCGAGGCTCTGGCCGAGCTCCTTGTCCATGTTGGGCAGCAGGCGGTCCATGCCTTCGATGACGGTCACTTCACAGCCGAGGTCTGCGTAAAACGTCGCAAACTCGATGCCGATGACGCCGCCGCCGATGATGACGATGGAGCGGTACAGGTGGTCGCACCCCTCAAGCAGCTCGTCGGAGGTCATCGCGAACTCAAGTCCGGGAATCGGCGGGCGGGACGGGACGGAGCCGGTGGCGATGAGAATATCGTCGCAGGTGTAGTCGTTGGCACCGCCCTCGGCGTCCGTCACGCGGACAGCGCCGGGTGCAGTGATGAGCGCCGTGCCGCGCAGAAAGTCGATCTTTGCGGTCTTGAAAAGCGATTCAATGCCAGAGGACAGCTTTTGCGAAATTTCGCGCTTGTAGGCAAAAATCTCCGTCATGTCGGCGCGGATATCGTCGGTGTGGATGCCGGCGTGTGCGCCGTGCTTGGCATCGTGGAAGATCTGAGAAGAGTGCAGCAGCGTTTTCGTCGGGATGCAGCCGCGGTTTAAGCAGGTGCCGCCCGCTTCGCGCTTCTCGACGACGGCGACCTTCTTGCCGAGCTTGGCCGCATGGAGCGCGGCTTCGTAGCCGCCGGGGCCCGCGCCGATGACGATGAGTTCATAATGAGCCATAATAGTTCGTTCCTTTTTGAGAGCAATGCCGCCGACTTTTCGGCGGCATTGCGTGATGTTAAGATATGCGCTGCCTTCGTCAGGCAAACTGATAACGTAAAACCATGTTGCGTGCCGCGCCGACCTCGTCGAGACGGCGGACGGGCGTGGAGTGGGGAGCGGTGTGGAGCGTCTCGGGATCGGAGTGCGCGAGTTCAAAGAGCTTGCAGTAGATGCCGCAGACCTCGTCCATGGTCTCCTTGCTCTCAGTCTCGCAGGGCTCGATCATGAGCGCCTCATGGACGATGAGCGGGAAGTACATCGTGGGCGGGTGCAGGCCAAAGTCGAGCATGCCCTTGGCAAGGTCGAGCGCGGAGACGCCCGTCTCCTTGTGGAGATCGACGAGCGACATGACGAACTCGTGCATGCAGATCTCGTCATAGGCCATGGTGAAGGTATCCTTGAGCTTGACGCGCATGTAGTTCGCGTTCAGCACGGCGTTCATCGCCGCCTCGCGGATGCCGGACTTGCCGAGCGTGAGCACGTAGGTCAGCGCGCGCACGACGACGTCGAAGTTGCCGTAGAACATCTTCACGCGGCCGATGGACTTTTCGGGGGATGCAAAGCCGTACTTGCCGTCCTTTTTGACGACCAGCGGGCCGGGCATGTACTTTTTGAGGAATTCCTTGCAGCCGACCGCGCCTGCGCCGGGGCCGCCGCCGCCGTGCGGTGTGGCGAACGTCTTATGCAGGTTACTGTGGATGCAGTCAAAGCCCATGTCACCGGGACGGACGACGCCCATGACGGCGTTGAGGTTCGCGCCGTCGTAATAGCACAGGCCGCCCGCATCGTGAATGATCTTCGTGATCTCGAGGATGTTTTTGTCGAAAATACCGACGGTGTTCGGGTTCGTCAGCATCAATCCCGCGGTGTCGGGGCCGACGGCGGCGCGCAGCGCGTCGAGGTCGACGCAGCCGTCCGCGCCGGACGGGATGTTGATGACCTGGAAGCCGCACATCGCGGCGGTCGCGGGGTTCGTGCCGTGGGCGGAGTCGGGCACGATGATCTTCGTGCGGTTAAAATCGCCGCGGTCGGTATGATAGGCCTTGATGAGCAGAACGCCCGTGAACTCACCGTGCGCGCCCGCCGCGGGCTGGAACGTGACAGCGTCCATGCCGAAGACCTCGCCAAGCTCAGAGCCTAACGTGTGCAGCGCCTCGAGCGCGCCCTGCGCGGTCTCGATGGGCTGGAGCGGGTGGAGCTGGGTGAAGCCCGGCAGCGCCGCCATGTCCTCGTCGATCTTGGGGTTGTACTTCATCGTGCATGAGCCGAGGGGATAGAAGCCGTCGTTCACACCGTGGATGCGCTTGCAGAGGGCGGTGTAATGGCGGGTGAGCTCATTTTCGCTCACATGGGGCAGGTGCAGCGCCTCGCTGCGCTCTTCGGGGAGCTGATATTCGGGAACGTCACACTCCGGCATGAGGGTCATGCCGCGGCCTTCGACGCCAAGTTCAAAAATGAGCTTCATTTACAGCACCTCCTTCACGATGGCGACAGCTTTGTCGAGCTGCGACTTGGAGACGAGCTCCGTCACGCACCAGAGGATGCCGCCCTCGACCTCCGCGCCGCCGAGGATGCCCTCTGCTTCGAGCGCGTCGAGGATCTTCCTGCGGCAGTTGGGGCATTCGACCTCGGTGACGAACTCGTGGAAGAATTCACCCTTGTACTTCAAGGTGCAGCCGATCTTTTGGAGCTCAGAAGCGAAATAGTGCGCCTTCGAGGTGCAGAGCCGCGCGCACTGCTTCATGCCCTTTTCGCCCATCGCGGCCATGTAGACGCCGGCGGCGAAGGCGCATAGCGCCTGGTTAGAGCAGATGTTGGAGCTGGCCTTTTCGCGGCGGATGTGCTGCTCGCGCGCGGACAGCGTCAGCACGTAGCCAACCTCGCCGTCCACATCCTTCGTCTGGCCGACGATGCGGCCGGGGAGCTTTCTCGTCATGGCGGACGTCGTGGCCATAAAGCCGAGGAACGGGCCGCCGAACGCCGTGTCGAGGCCGAGGGGCTGACCGTCGCCGACGGCGACATCCGCGCCCATCGCGCGCGGCGTGGGCAGAATGGCGCAGGCGATGGGGTTCACGCCCATGACGAACTTGGCGCCCGCGGCGTGGACGATCTCACCGGCCGCCTTCGCGTCTTCGATCTGGCCGAAGTAGTTCGGCTGCTGGAGGTAGAAGCACGCGGCGTCATCGCCGAGCGCTTCCTTGAGCGCGTCGAGATCAGTTCTGCCGTCCTTTGCGGGGACGACAAAAAGCTCGGTATTCGAGGCGAAGCAGTAGGTCTTCATGACCTCGATGACCTGCGGATGGGCGCAGGCGGAGACATAGGCCTTCGTGCGCTTGCGGTCCTTGCACATGGGGATCGTCTCGGCTGCGGCGGTCGCGCCGTCGTAGTGCGAGGCGTTGGAAACGTCCATGCCGGTCAGCTCGCAGATCATGGTCTGGAATTCGAAAGTGCCCTGCAAAACGCCCTGGCTGATCTCCGCCTGATAGGGGGTGTAGCAGGTGACAAGCTCTTCGCGGGAGGTGACGGATCTGACGACCGACGGGATGAAGTGGCGGTAGGCGCCCGCGCCGCGCAGAACGGTCTTGAAGACCTTGTTCTTTTCGGCCATGGCGGTGACGGCCTCGCGCACCTCAAGCTCGCTCAGGCCCTCGGGGATGTTCAGCCCGCCGCTCCGCAGGAGCATTTCCTGCGGGACGGCCTTGTACAGCCCTTCGAGACTGTCGACCCCGATGGCGGCGAGCATTTCTTCCCGTTCCGCAGCCGTGGTGGGAACGTAAGAGCCCATCTCAGCCCTCCTGCGCGCAATGCGCTTCGTAAGCGGCGGCGTCAAGCAGCGCCTCAGTGTCGGTCACGGGGGAGACCTTGATGATCCATGCACCGTAGGGGTCAGAGTTCAGCGTCTCGGGTGCGTCGGCCAGCGCTTCATTGACCTCGCAGATCGTGCCGCTGACGGGACAGATCACGTCGGAGACCGCCTTGACGGACTCGACATCGCCGAAGCTCTCACCGGCGGTGACGCTGTCGCCCTCGGCGGGCAGGTTGATAAAGACTACATCGCCCAACGCATCCTGGGCAAAATCAGAAATGCCGATCACGGCGATGTCGCCGTCCATCTTGACCCACTCGTGGGACTTGGAATACTTCAGCTCAGCAGGGATGTTCATGGTAATTTCCTCCTCAAAATCGTTCTCAATGAATGTTGGTTGTTATTTACGGTCAAATGGTTTCCGAATATTCGGTCAAAAATCTCTATTTCAGCGTTCGAGCTTGTAGAACGGCATTGGCACGATCTCAAGCTCGACCATGCGGCCGCGCACGTCGGCGTTGAGGTGCTTGCCGATCTCGATATCTTGGGCGGGGATATAGCCCATTGCGACGCCGCAGCCGATATAGGGTGCGAACGTGCCGGAGGATGCCCAGCCGATCTTTTCTCCGTCCATCGTGTAGAGGTCGCAGTGCTCGCGCACGATGCCGCGGCCGACGACCTTCATGCCGATGCGCTTCATTTTCGGCGCGCCGAGCGCGACAAGCGCGTCGCGGCCGATGAAGTCCTTGCCCGTGAGCTTGCACGGAAGTCCCGCCATCTTCGGCGTGATCTCGTCGTTCATCTCGTGGCCGTAGAGCGGCATCGAAGCCTCTAAGCGCAGCGTGTCGCGTGCGCCGAGGCCGCAGGGGATCAACCCCTCGGGCTCGCCCGCCTTCAGAAGCGCTTTCCACAGGTCGACGGTGTCCTCGGCCTTGCAGTAGATCTCAAAGCCGTATTCACCGGTGTAGCCCGTCTGGGAGACGAGGGCGCGGATCGTGCGCTCGCCGAGGTTCAGGGGCACGTCTTCGGTGAAGGTGTAGTACTTGGCGGGGATGTACTGCTCATCGCAGAGCTTTTTGAGAATGTCGCCGGACCTGGGGCCCTGCAGGGCGATCTGGCCCCAGTCGTTGCCCTCGTCGCGGTAGTCGACGTCGCCGGAGAGATGGCTCTCGACCCAGGCGGCGTCCTTTTCGCGGTTGCCCGCGTTGACGACGAGCCAGTAATTGTCCGCTGCGCAGCGGTAGACGATGAAGTCGTCGATGATGCCGCCATTGTCGTTGCAGAACATCGAGTACTTGATCTCGCCGTCTTTCATGTTCGAAATGTCGGCGGTGATGATCTTCTGCACGTTGGCGACGGCGTCAGGGCCCTTGAGGCGAAGCTCGCCCATGTGGGAAACGTCGAACAGACCGGCCTTTTCACGAACGGCCATGTGCTCGGCGATCACGCCGGTGGGATACTGCCCGGGCATCAGGAAGCCGCCGAATTCGACGATCTTGCCGCCCATGTCCACATGCGTTTGGTAAAGTGGGGTCTTCTTTTCCATAGTGCGCATCCTCCGAAAACAATAATTTTAATGAATATTATAAAAATTATTAAAATTAAGCATCAAAAAAGAGGCACAAAACTCCCTTTTGAGCTTTGTGCCTCCGTTGATCACCTGAGAGATTCCCTGCCCGAGTCATCGCGGCAGGTTGCACCTTCGGCGTGCGTAAACGCACTTTTCGGAGCGTCGTCCGAGTTCGGCCCTTTTGCCTGAGAGCTTCTGCGTTCCCCTTCGGCGCCGCGGCAGAATATTCCGCGGTCTCTCCCGAACTCATCATCCGATCGGTTGATTCATTTTACTTTTTAAAGCTAACATAAGAATAGGCCTTTGTCAAGAAAGAAAAAATAATATTTTGTTAAAATATTTCAATCGGAAATTCGGCAAACCGAAAACTGCCGAAACGGGTCAAAATTTGAAAGCATCCCGTTGTTATGACTGCGTTGCCGGCCAGGTTCCATTTCGCTTCGGCATAGCTTTATTTGTATTTCGCATTTGCATTTTGCCTAAAGCGGCGGCGGAGAAGTGATGGGGCGTCTATTTTCTTCGACGAAATCCGTCCTGCGCGGACAAAATTGTATTGACAACGGCGGAGGATGGGTCTATTGTACACACATCATTCGTCAAATGCTTTGAGCAGGACACGACTTCCCCGGATCACCGCTTTCAGAGAGCCGTTGGTGGTGCAAAACGGCAGCAAGGAACGGGCAGGCCATCCCCTGTGAGCAGCCGCGGTGAAAGGCGCAAACGCCGAGTAATCGCAGCCGGTCCCCCACCGTTAACAGGGTACGCTCTCCGATCCATTCGGGCAGCGGTCGAGCGGCCGGTTTTCCGGCAAGCAAAGTGGTAACGCGGAAGTTGAGATCTGCGGCGGATATCGCCGCGATATTGGCCTTCGTCTTTGCGATGGGTTTTCGTTGTGGAAAATCCGCAGCAGAGGCGGGGCTTTTTTTTGCTCCCGGCATTGACGAAGAACACAGCTTTTTTAGGAAAGAAAGGGAAATCACATGAACACACTCGTCATCGTGCTGATCGCGGCGGTCGTCCTCGTCGCTGCCTACGCACTCTATGGGCGCTGGCTCGCCAAAACCTGGGGCATCGACCCCAAGGCGCAGACGCCCGCCGTCAAGTATAACGACGGCAAGGACTTTGTCCCCACCAACGGCTGGACCGTCTTTGCACATCAGTTCAGCTCCATCGCAGGTGCAGGCCCTGTTACCGGTGCCATTCAGGCTGCTGCC
>ERZ791645.1208-NODE-1208-length-17405-cov-3.176484_pt1 | contig 17405 bp, 17 predicted proteins | sample MGYA00509939_ERZ791645 | MGnify/ENA primary metagenome ERZ791645 (study PRJEB30046, sample SAMN00715249) | human gut metagenome | study: EMG produced TPA metagenomics assembly of the A metagenome-wide association study of gut microbiota in type 2... | reverse complement strand
GAAAAGTAATAGAAAACAATGCAAAACTTATGGATATTCCGATAACTGTATTTGAGTCAACAATATTTGATGCGGTGTATGAAGTTGAAAAATCTCCATGCTATCTTTGTGCAAGAATGAGGAGAGGTTATCTTTACAATAAGGCAAAAGAACTCGGCTGCAATAAGATAGCACTCGGTCATCACTATGATGATGTTATTGAAACAATCCTTATGGGAATGTTATACGGCGGTCAGGTACAGACAATGATGCCGAAACTTCACAGCCAGAACTTTGAGGGCATGGAACTTATAAGACCGATGTATCTTATAAGGGAGGATGATATAAAGCATTGGAGAGACTACAATAATCTTCATTTTATACAGTGTGCGTGCAGATTTACGGATACTTGTACTACCTGTAGGACAGATGGCAGCACGGTTTCAAAGAGAATGGAGATAAAAAATCTCATAGCAGAATTAAAAAAGACAAATCCGTTTATTGAGAGCAACATTTTTAAAAGTGTCGAGAATGTAAATCTGAAAACAATAGTTGCTTACAAAAAGGACGGTGTAAAACACAGCTTTTTGGAGAGTTATGATAAACAGTAGTTGTCAGGGAGATTGTGGAATAGCGTTTTATAGGAAAAATTGTGAGGTATCTTACGGCGGGCAAGGTTGAAATACATATCACTATTATGCTAAACTGTAACAAAAGGTGATTAAATAAGGAGGGGAAGAAAATGGCTAGAAAAATCAGTGCCATGCGTGCAGAAGAAAAATTAGGTGGATTTGCAACGGCAAAGAAGCACATAACAGTACAGTATAATGAGCGTGAACGCTCAGTAGACAACCTGCTCAGCCTTATAAGGCGTGATGCAATAGAGAACCACGGGATAACAGATGATGATATAACAGAAGTAAATGTGTATATCAAACCTGAAGAAAATGCAGTATATTATGTTATAAACAATAAAGTTCAGGGACAGATTGAATTTTAAGGGGGGATTAAAATGGCAATCACATTTGTTGTGGCAAATCAAAAAGGTGGAATAGGAAAGACAACAACAGCGACTACGATCGCAGGAATACTCGGAAAGAAATATAAGACACTTCTTATAGATGCTGACCCGCAGGGCAACAGCAGTGCTACATATCAGGCAAAGATAAAAGACCAGGCAACACTTTATGATGTAATGGTCGATTCAGACCGTATACCTTTAGAGGAGGCAGTACAGCATCTTGACAACGGAGATATAGTGGCATCGGACCCATTGCTCATAAAAGCGGAGAAACTGCTTGACGGTGATGTTGAAGGACTTTACAGATTAAAAGATGCTATCGAGGAAGTTGAAAGCTATGATTATATCATAATTGATACGGCTCCGGCTCTCGGCGTTGTATTATACAACAGTCTTATAGCGGCAGACAGAGTTATCATTCCGATTACGGCGGATGCGTATTCATTACAGGGAATAAACCAGCTTTACAGTACGATAAAAGCCGTACAGAAAAGACAAAATCCGTCATTAAAGATAGAGGGGCTTTTGCTTGTAAAATATTCAGGACGCTCAAATCTTGAGAAAAATATGCTTGAGGAGCTTAAGAAAACGGCAGAGAGCATGGGGACAAAACTATTTGAGACAAAGATAAGAGAGTGCGTGAAAACAAAAGAAGCACAGACAGCAAACAAGCTTCTTATAGATTACGCTCCAAACTGCACGACCATGCAGGATTATAATGAATTGGTTAAGGAGATAGTCTGAAAATTTTCAATTTTCAGACGCAAGATTTGTGCAAAAGACAACGCAAGAATGGAGATAGTGTAAAATTATGTCAAAACTATACTTTACAAGACACGGACAGACAATATGGAATGTTGAGGGCAAAGTCTGTGGAGCAACGGATATTGAGCTTACTGAGCTTGGGCACGAGCAGGCAAAAGAACTTGGTGAGCATATAAAAGCAGATAAGGACACAAAAATAGATGAGATAGTGGCATCACCGCTCGTAAGGGCAAAAAATACAGCCGAACATATCTCTGGGATAACAGGAATTCCTATGCACACGGATATGCGTGTCATTGAGCAGAATTTTGGAAAATATGAGGGCGGCGGCAGACGCAGCGAAGAATTTACGGCAGCGAAAAATCATTTCGTTGACAACTTTGACGGTGGAGAGTCCATGTTAAAAGTTGCGGCAAGAGTTTATAATATATTGGATGAGATGAAAAATGACAAGGGTAAGACTTATCTTATCGTAGCTCACAACGGCATAGCAAGAATTGTAAATTCTTATTTTTACGATATGACAAATGAGGAGTTTGCATCGTATGGGATAAAGAACTGTGAATTGCTTTGTTATGAATTTAAGGATTGATAATAAGTTTTAAAATATCAGATAAGAATAATGTATGCTCGAAATTCTTCGTTTTGAGAAGATACTGAGAGCACATAATACTCACAAGGAGGAAATCCATGTATTATATAGGAAATCATTTATCAGCATCAAAAGGCTTTGCAGCAATGGGCAGGGCAGCAGTGAAACTTGGTGGCAATACTTTTGCATTTTTCACGAGAAATCCCCGTGGCGGAAAAGCAAAAGCAATAGACGAAAAAGATATTGAAAAATTTCTTGCCTTTGCAAAAGAGCATGAATTTGGAAAGATAGTTGCACATGCTCCATATACGATGAATCTCTGCTCGGCAAAAGAGGATATACGAAAATTCTCAAAAGAAATGATAGCGGATGATATGAAGCGGATGGAATATATTCCAGGCAATTATTATAATTTTCATCCGGGTGCCCATGTGGGACAAGGGGCGGAAAAAGGGATCGCATTGATTGCGGAAGCATTAAATGAAGCCTTGAAACCGGAGCAGACAACGACCGTTTTACTTGAGACGATGGCGGGCAAAGGAAGTGAGATAGGAAGAAACTTTGAGGAAATAAGAACGATAATAGACAAAGTGGAACTTGATGATAAACTCGGTGTATGCTTTGATACCTGCCATGTATGGGATGCAGGCTACGACATAGTAGATAACCTTGACGGAGTATTAGAGGAGTTTGACAAAGTCATAGGTCTTGATAGATTAAAGGCGGTTCATTTCAATGACAGTATGAATGTCTGCGGTTCCCACAAAGACAGACATCAGAAGATAGGGCAGGGAAATATAGGGGCAGAAGCCATGAAGCGTGTAGCACTTCACCCTGTATTAAAGGGCAAGCCGTTTATACTTGAGACACCAAATGACGATGAGGGTTATGCGGCAGAGATAGCAATGTTTAAGGAATGGATGGGTGAGTGATGGAAAGAAATGTAGACATGGCTCAAATTTCTGACGGGAAAAAATATACATCAAATGACCTTGTAAAACTTGGGTGCGGAGATTGTGCAGGATGCAGCAAATGCTGTCACGGTATGGGTGAGTCGATAATACTTGATCCCTATGACATATACAGCCTTACCACAAATTTAGAAACGACATTTAGTGAACTTATCAAAGATAAACTTAGTCTGTCAGTCGCCGACATGATTATATTACCACATCTTAACTTAAAAGCAGCCGATGAAGGCTGCCTTTTCCTTGATGAGAATGGCAGATGCAGCATACATTCATTCAGACCGGGGATATGCAGGCTTTTTCCGCTTGGCAGGATTTATGAGGATGAAAGTTTTAGCTATTTTTTGCAGGTAAACGAATGTGCAAAGCAAAATAGGACAAAAGTAAAGATAAAAAAGTGGCTCTCAATACCCAATCTCAGCCAGTATGAAAGTTATATAAATACATGGCATTATTTCCTTAAGAATATGAAAGCCTTTCTTGAAGAACAGAATAATGAGGAGATGGCGAAAAAAATCAATCTTTATATATTGAAGATATTTTTTGAAGAACCATATAATAATGAAGATTTTTACACACAATTTGAAAATCGTATGCAGAGGATGCAGCAGATTTTTTAACAGGGGGATAGAGAATGAAGATACCTGAGAGTTTAAAATTGGGCGGTACGATTGGTTTTGCCGCTCCTTCGTTTGGATGCAATATTGAGCCATACAAAACGGCTTTTAATAATGCACTTAAGACATTTGAAAAAATGGGTTATAAAACAAAGTTAGGGCAGAATTGTTATGCCGGGGATGGTATTGGTATAAGCAATACACCTTTAAAGTGTGCAAAGGAGATAAATTCTTTTTTGTGCGGAGAGTACAATGAGGAGATTTCTGCTCTTTTTTCATGCGGCGGAGGGGAACTTATGTGTGAGATATTGGATGATGTGGATTTTGATAAGATAAAAAAATCAAAACCTGTGTGGTTCTTAGGTTATTCGGACAACACTAATCTTACATTTCTATTGCCGACTATATGCGATATAACAGCTATCTATTCGCCATGTGCACCTGCATATGGAATGGAGCCGTGGCATCCGTCGCTTAAAGATACTTTTGAACTGCTTACCGGAAAGTCAAATATGGCACATGGTTACGATAAGTGGGAGAAAGAGTCGTTAAAAAATGAAGAAAATCCACTTGTGCCATACAATGTAACGGAAAAAACTGAGATTAAAAAGTTTGGTGCCGGTAAAGATGATGTAAAAACAGAAATTTCAGGCAGACTTATCGGTGGCTGTCTTGACTGTCTGTCAAACCTTGCAGGTACAAAGTTTGATAAGGTATCGGATTTTAATGAAAAGTATAAAGAGGATGGTATCATATGGTTTATGGAGTCATGCGACTTAAATCCGATGGCAATAAGACGGGCAATATGGCAGCTTGACCATGCAGGCTGGTTTAAATATGTCAAAGGTTTTCTTATAGGAAGACCGCTGTGTCTTGATGAGGAGATATTGGGTGTGGACAGATACAATGCGGTGTATCCGCTTCTTGAAAAATACAATGTACCGATAATAATGGATCTTGACATAGGACATACAGCACCGATGATGCCGATCGTTTCGGGAGCAAAAGCAGAGATAGTTGTAGAAAAAAACAGCATAAAGATACATTACAAAGAGCTTGAAGTGTAAAAACATCTGTTAGACTTAAAATTATGTAGGTAATTGCGAAACTAATTATATGTTGTGTTAATTACACAGATATAACAAATAATATCGTCGGCACGCTTTCGCTATGTTGTCGTTCGTAGCAGTACATAAATCAGCGAAAAACGCTGATTAAGTGCTGACGACGACAAAAATGCCGACTAACACTATTTTGTTATATCTGCACAATTTAACCGCAGATTATGATAGTTTCGCAAACGCCTATTAAAATTATGCTTTGAAAGGATTGAAACAAATGATACAGGATATAAAGCCACACATATTTCACAACGAGTTTAAAAATCTGAAACCGGATGCAAACGATAAGGCAATAGTGTTTGATGGAAAGAATTTTCTTGTAAAAAGGGATGAGGATGACACTTTGCATATGCCTGGATGTAGTGATATTGAGGGGGAGTATCAGTATGTATTTTCTGTTGATGATACGAGATATTTTCTTTTTAAAGGCTGGGAATATGCTGAAAGAGAGGGAGAGGTTGAACATTATATAAGAAGATATGAAAAACATCTTGAGGGATTTAAGTTTGAAAATATACAAAATTTAAGACAGCTTACATCAAAAGAGTTATGTTTTGCGGTAATGACTGCATGGCATCTTAATGTCTGGTACAGGGACAACAGATATTGCGGGCGCTGTGGAGCAAAAACACTTCACGACATAAAAGAAAGAATGGTTCGCTGTCCGAAGTGCGGAAATATGATATTTCCCAAAATTGCTCCGGCAGTTATCGTGGCTCTGACGCATGGCAACAAGATACTTCTTACAAAGTATGCGGCAACAAGAGATTATAAAAAATATGCACTTATTGCCGGATTTGTGGAGATAGGAGAAACTGTGGAGGAGACAGTTGAAAGAGAAGTGATGGAGGAAGTAGGTCTTAAAGTGAAAAATCTGCGTTATTATAAGAGTCAGCCGTGGGGATATGACAGTAATGTGCTGATGGGATATTTTGCGGAACTTGATGGAGACGAAAGCATCACAATGGATACGGAAGAACTCTCAAAAGCACAGTGGTTTGCAAGGGAAGAAATGCCTGCACATAATGACGGCATAAGCCTTACAAGAGAGATGATGGGCGTATTTGAAAATAAAGTAAAGTACGAGGAATTTATGAGGAGTGCAACTCCGCTAATTTTTTGACAATATGCAGAGTAAAAAATTGTATTGACAATATTTGTATTTGCGGCAAGTTTTAAAGTAAGCATTTTAGACTTTGCAATAAAAATTAAAAAATGAAGATTAATATAAAAAACAATCTGAGAATATTTTTTATAAATAAAAGCATACAAAAACGAATATAAAATATAAAAATGGTACATCATATTTTTAAGATGAATAAAAACAGCACAACGAATAATTCATAATAATTATGAAAGTTTCGCAAATAGTTATTCTCGCAAAGGCAAAGTTCGGTTGGAACAAATAAAAATGTCTACCGGAACACGCCTGTGGGGAATTTGATTTGTTTTAAAATATGGAGGTGCCATTTTGGAAAAACAGATTGGAAAACAGAGCGTAAGGTTTGAAAATCCGCCATATATTGTCTCATCGGCAGCGATAGTAGGTCAGAAAGAAGGGGAAGGACCTTATGCGAAATTTTTTGATGAGATATTGGGTGATGACAAAGCAGGATGTGAGAGCTGGGAAGAAGCTGAGGGAAAAATTCAGGAGATGGCTGCAAACAAGGCATTGTCAAAGGCAGGTATGGAAAATAAGGATATAAGATATATTGTAGCCGGAGATCTTCTCGGTCAGCTTATGGCTTCGTCATTCGGACTTATAAAACTGGAGATACCAATGTTTGGTGTGTACGGTGCGTGTTCTACAATGGGCGAGTCGATTTCCATCGCTTCAATGCTTGTTGACGGCGGATTTGCAGACAACATACTTGCAATAACATCAAGTCATTTTGCAAGTGCGGAAAAGCAGTTCAGATTTCCACTCGGATATGGAAACCAGAGAAAGAGGGCGGCGACATGGACGGTTACCGGAAGCGGTGCGGTAGTTATTGCTTCAAAGAAAATGGCTGAAAAGGTCAATATGTCCGACAAAAATAAAGTTCATATAACAGGCATCACTACTGGAAAGATAGTAGACCTCGGTGTCAAGGACAGTATGAACATGGGAGCGTGCATGGCACCGGCGGCGGGAAATGTCATTATCCGCAACCTTATTGATAACGGAAGAAAACCGGAATGGTATGACAAAATAATAACCGGTGATCTCGGACTTGTCGGCAAGGATATTCTCTTAGATATAATGAGGAGTAAGGGGTATGATATAGCAGACAGATATATGGACTGTGGAATAGAGATATATTCAAGAGAGCAGAATATTCAGGCGGGAGGAAGCGGCTGCGGATGCAGTGCGACGATGCTTGCAGGTTATATTTTGAAAATGCTTGAAAGTGGAAAATGGCACAGGGTTTTGTTTGTACCGACAGGTGCATTGTTGTCACCGGTAAGTTTTAATGAGGGTGATAGTGTGCCGGGAATAGCCCATGCAGTAGTGCTTGAATGCGGTGAAACGGAGGTATAAAAATGAACTATATACTTGCATTTGTTGTTGGCGGACTTATCTGTGTGGCAGTTCAGATTCTTATGGACAATACAAAACTTCTGCCGGGCAGGATAATGGTAATACTTGTATGTCTGGGAGCCGTACTTGGGGCAGTCGGCATTTATGAGCCTTTTTCAAAATGGGCGGGGGCAGGAGCAACAGTACCGCTTCTTGGATTTGGCAATACACTTTGGAAAGGCATGAAAGAAGCAATAGACAAAGAGGGCTTTATCGGGCTGTTTAAAGGCGGTTTTACCGCATGTTCCGTCGGGGTATCAGCGGCACTTATATTTGGATATGCCGCATCACTTATATTTAAGCCGAAAATGAAGTGATATGAATTGTTTTAAATAAAAAGAAATAAGAGAACAGGACAGCTTTTAGAAAAAAAACTCACAATAATTTCTATAATATTTAGAAAATTATTGTGAGTTTTATGGATTTTAGGGTTAAAAAATAGTATAATATACTTAAAATAATAAAGGCTGGCTATTTGTTTATGAGTAAAAACAAATAGCTTTTATGGAGCAGCAGATTGCTCAGAAATGAGGACTAAAATGTATTCAAAAGGACACGGCGGAAATATTTACGATGAAGCGATAAATTATGATTTCTCCGTAAATACTAATCCATTAGGGATGCCGGAAGATGTAAAAGAAAAATTAAAAGAAAATCTTGGAGATATATGTGAGGTATATCCGGAAGAAACCTGCTATGAACTCAGAAAATCCATTTCACTTAAAGAAAACATAAGTGAACATCAGATTATATGTGGAAATGGTGCTTCTGAGCTTATTTATGGACTTGTAAGAGCGATAAGACCCCAAAAAGCACTTGTTGTTGTGCCAAGCTTTTCGGAATATATAAGGGCACTCAGGGCAGAAGATACACAGATGGTATATTATCATCTTGCACCTGAGAGGGATTTTATAGTAGCGGAGGATATAATGTCATATCTGACTCCGGACATTGATATGGTATTTTTGTGTAATCCAAACAATCCTACAGGAAAGCTAATAGATCCTGACCTGATGCTTGATATTATTACATATTGCAGAATGAACCAGATATATGTAGTGATAGATGAGTGTTTTATGGTGAATATGCCAAACCAGAAAACTCCTACGGAAGTGAAAAATCATGTTCCGAGTCCGAAGCTGTTTAAGACACTTCAGGAAGCCGGAAACTGGGGGAAAGTGGTTAATGTAAGAACTGTAGGAGCGTTAAATGAAATTGTTGCAAATGGAGGGGCATCAAACCTTATTCTTGTGCAGGAGGCATTACAGGAAAAGAAAATCGCACAGATAGCGGAAAAGATAGCCGGGGATGCGAGTAAAAAGTTTGTGATGATAGCCGGACCGTCATCATCAGGAAAAACATCATTTTCGCACAGATTATCCATTCAGCTTAGGACATTTGGCATAACACCGCATCCTATCTCGCTCGACAATTATTTCAAAAATAGGGAAGATACGCCGATAGATGAAAACGGAAACTATGATTTTGAGTGTCTTGAAGCTATAGATGTGGAGCAGTTCAACAAGGATATGACTGCACTTTTAGCCGGAGAGACCGTTCAGATGCCGGTGTTTAACTTTCTTACGGGACATAGGGAATACAAAGGTGATTTTCTAAAACTTGGAAAGGATGATATACTTGTGCTTGAGGGTATTCACGGCTTAAATGACAAACTTTCATATTCACTCCCGAAAGAAAGTAAGTTTAAGATATATATAAGTGCACTTACCCAGTTAAATATTGATGAGCACAATAGAATATCGACAACTGACGGCAGACTTATAAGACGAATGGTAAGAGATGCGAGAACGAGAGGTTCATCGGCAGCAAAAACCATCTCAATGTGGCCGTCGGTAAGGAGGGGGGAGGACAAATATATATTCCCGTTCCAGGAGGAAGCAGATGTGATGTTCAATTCGGCACTCATATATGAGCTTGCGGTATTAAAACCATATGCCGAAGCGATACTCTTTGGAATACCAAAGGATGCACCGGAGTATATAGAAGCAAAAAGGCTGCTTAAATTCCTTGATTATTTCCTTACGATAAGCAGTGAGGGAATACCTAAAAATTCGCTTATGCGTGAGTTTGTGGGTGGAAGTGTTTTTAATGTTTAGATAAATGACAGAAAGGAAACGACATAATATGGCAAAGATAATTGATGGTAAGAAGATTTCACAGGAGATTAAGGATGAACTCAAGGAGAGAGTGGCTGCTCTTAAGGAAAAGGGTGTTGAGGTTACTCTTGCGGTTATTCAGGTTGGTAATAACCCGGCTTCAACTGTTTATGTTGGCAATAAGAAAAAGGCTTGTGCTTATGTTGGCATAAGATCACTTGCGTATGAACTTCCGGAGGAGACTACGGAAGCAGAGCTTCTTGAACTTGTAGAGAAGTTAAATAAAGATGACTCAGTTAATGGAATTTTGGTTCAGCTTCCACTTCCTAATCATATTGATGAGGATAAGGTTATTAAGACTATCGCACCTGAAAAAGATGTTGACGGTTTCCATCCTGAGAGTGTCGGAAGACTTAGCATAGGACAGAAAGGTTTTGTTTCATGTACACCGGCAGGTATCATTCAGCTTTTGAAGCGTTCTGATATAGAGATTGACGGTAAAGAGTGCGTTATCATAGGAAGAAGCAATATCGTAGGGAAACCTATGTCTATGCTTTTGCTTAGGGAAAACGGAACTGTTACCATCTGCCATTCACATACAAAGGATTTAAAAGAAGTTACAAAACGTGCGGATATACTTATCGTTGCGATAGGTAAGACAAAATTTGTAACTGCCGATTATATCAAAGAGGGGGCTGTTGTTATTGATGTCGGAATGGACAGAGATGAGAACGGGAAACTCTGTGGAGATGTTGATTATGCAGATGTAGAGCCAAAGGCCGGTGCGATAACACCTGTTCCGGGCGGAGTAGGTCCTATGACTATCGCAATGCTTATGCATAACTGTGTAAGCTCAGTTGAAGAATAATTATAGAAAAGAGGAATACAGTGAATATATTTTTTGTATCATTGGGATGTGATAAGAACCTTGTGGATAGTGAGATGATGATTACATCTCTTAGAAAAAACGGTTTTGTCCTTACGGATGATATTGAGGATGCGGATGTTATTGTTGTAAATACCTGTTGTTTTATAGGTGATGCAAAAGAGGAGAGCATCAACACGCTTATCGAGATGGGTGGTTACAAGGAGGGAAGATGCAAACTTCTGGTTGCAGCGGGCTGCCTTGCACAGAGGTACCACAATGAGATTAAGGAGGATATTCCTGAAGTTGATCTTATTGTCGGAACGATGGGATATGAGGATTTATCAGAAAAGATAAATGAAGCTTTAGGCGGCAAAGGAGTTTTAGAGTCTTTAAAGGACATTGATTATCTTCCGACACCGCTTACCGACAGAGACAGTATGTCAGGCGGTTACTATGCGTACTTAAAGATTGCTGAGGGATGTGACAAGTGCTGTACCTACTGCGTTATTCCAAAAGTCAGAGGTCATTACAGAAGTGTTCCAATGGATAATCTTATCGCACAGGCAAAACATCTTGTTGCAAACGGAGCAAAGGAACTTATCCTTGTCGCACAGGAGACTACCCTTTACGGTAAGGATATTTATGGCGAAAAGAGTCTGCCAAAGCTTTTAGAGGAACTTTCTAAGATTGATGAGCTTAAATGGATAAGGATATTATATTGTTATCCTGAGGAGATTACGGATGAGCTTATATCTGCGATAAAAAATCTTCCGAAAGTCTGCCATTATCTTGATATGCCTATCCAGCACGGTTCAGATGATGTGCTTAGGAGAATGGGAAGATTGACGAACAGGGAGCAGATAGAAAAAACTGTTGCAAAACTCAGAGAGGAAATCCCTGACATTGCACTTAGGACAACTCTTATAACGGGATTTCCGGGTGAAACGGAAGATGATTTTGAGCAGGTAAAACAGTTTGTAAAGAAAATGGAGTTTGACAGGCTCGGCGTATTTACTTATTCAAGAGAAGAAGACACACCTGCGGCTGAGATGGACGGTCAGATAGACGAGGAAGTCAAAGAAGCAAGGCGTGACGAGATAATGCAGATACAGCAGGATATTGCTTTTGACAAGAGTAATTCAAGAGTGGGAGAAATATACGAGGTAATGATAGAGGGAAGACTTCCAGACGAAGGAGTATATATTGCGAGAACATATATGGATGCTCCGGATGTTGACGGATATGTTTTCATTCAGTCAGATTACAATCTTGATTCAGGCGATTTTGTTAAGGTCGAGGTAACAAGATCAGATGAGTATGACCTTATAGCCGAAATAATAGAATGAGAGGATCACAGTATGAATCTACCAAATAAAATAACAATGTTGAGAGTTATAATGATACCGTTCTTTGCATTTTTTATGCTTACGGATGTTGTCGGAAATTCTAAGTATATTGCCGTTGCAATCTTTATCATAGCATCACTTACGGATACGCTTGACGGATTTATCGCAAGGAAATACAATCTTGTGTCAAACTTCGGAAAGTTTATGGACCCGCTTGCAGATAAACTGCTTGTCAGCACGGCACTCATATGTTTTGTATCTATACCTGATAATCCTATGCCGGTATGGGGAGTTATTGTTATCATAAGCAGAGAGTTTATCATAAGTGGTTTCAGACTTGTTGCCGCAAATGAGGGCATTGTGCTCGCTGCAAGCTGGTGGGGCAAGATTAAGACCACTGTCCAGATGGTGATGTCAGTGCTCCTTATTGTGAATTTTGACGGTGAAGTGATAGATATTATCGAAAATATATTTATCTATGCGGCTATCGCTCTGACGGTAATATCACTTGTGGATTATCTCATTAAGAACTGGAAAGTTCTTGACGACGGAAAAATGTGATACAGAAAGGCTGACAAAAGATGGATAAAGTAATAGTTGTCGGAGGAGGAGCAGCAGGAATTATGGCTGCTATATCTGCCGCAGAGTCGGGAGATAGTGTGCTTCTGATCGAAAAGAACGAAAAACTTGGAAAAAAAATTTATATCACCGGCAAGGGAAGATGTAATATAACAAATGACAGCGATGTTGAAAATCTGCTGAAAAATGTAAGGTCAAATCCAAAGTTTTTATACAGTGCTTTTTATACATTTGACAGTTACCGCATGATGGACTTTTTAGAAAGCGAAGGACTTAAGATAAAGACTGAACGCGGAAACAGGGTTTTTCCTGAGTCTGATAAGTCATCTGATGTGATAAGGACACTGAAAAAAGCACTTGAAAAAAGAAAAGTAAAGATACTTTTAAATACAAAGGTAAATAAAATAGATATTAAAGACGGTATATGCAAAGGTGTAGAAGTACAGTCGGGCGGCAGGAGTGAAAATTATACGGCTGATAAAGTTATAGTTGCGACAGGCGGCTGTTCTTACCAGTCAACAGGCTCGACCGGGGACGGCTATAAATTTGCAAAAGATGCAGATATAAAGGTGACAAAATGTTATCCATCGCTTGTGCCATTTAATATCGACTCTGATATACCAAAGAGATTGCAGGGGCTTTCACTTAGAAATGTGAAAATGACGCTTACCGATAAAGGCAGGACTGTATATGAGGAACTTGGAGAGATGCTGTTTACGCATTTTGGCGTGAGTGGACCGCTTGTACTTAGTGCTAGTACACTTGTTGCAGGTAAGGATATGTCTGAGGTAAAGATAAGTATAGACTTAAAACCTGCTTTGTCAAATGAACAGCTTGATGAGAGGATACTCAGAGATTTTTCTGAAAATAAAAACAGTTATTTTAAGAACAGTCTGTCAAGGCTTCTGCCATCAAAACTGATTCCGGTTATAGTGGAACTTTCAGGTATTGATGAGCAGAAACAGGTAAATAACATAACAAAAGAAGAAAGACATAAGTTTGTCAGTCTTTTAAAGGGAGTGACATTTAAGATAGACAGTCTGCGTGGATTTAATGAAGCTATAATAACAAAAGGCGGTGTGTCGGTTAAGGAGATAAATCCCGGGACTATGGAATCAAAGAAAGTTAAGGGGCTTTTCTTTGCCGGAGAGGTTCTTGATCTCGATGCGGTCACGGGAGGATACAATCTTCAGATAGCATGGTCAACAGGGTATCTTGCAGGAATGAACTGAAATTCTTCGTTCAGAAGATTTCGAGAGCACATAACAGGACAACGGAGGGAAATATGTATAATATAGCAATAGACGGACCGGCAGGAGCCGGAAAAAGTACGATAGCAAAAAAGGCGGCAAAAAAACTTGATTTTATCTATGTTGACACGGGAGCTATGTATAGGGCAATAGCACTTTATTTTATAAGAGCCGGTGTGAAAGCCGAGGATGAAAAGACAATAAGTGAAAAATGTGTGGATATTGATGTTTCGATAGATTATGTTGACGGTGCACAGCAGGTTATCTTAAACGGAGAAAATGTAAATGACTTTATCAGAACAGAACAGGTCAGCATGATGACTTCAAATATATCAAAGTATCCTGTTGTAAGAGAAAAACTCTTAAATCTCCAGAGACAGCTTGCTGCACAGAAAAATGTCATAATGGACGGCAGGGACATAGGAACATGTGTACTGCCTGATGCGAAGACAAAGATATTCCTTACGGCGAGTGCGAAAGAGAGAGCGAGAAGAAGATATAAAGAGCAGGTTGAAAGAGGAATAGAGTGTGACATCGACCAGATAGAGAAAGATATAATAGCAAGGGACGAGCAGGATATGAACAGGAAGACAGCACCTTTAAAGCAGGCTGAGGATGCCGTGCTTATCGACTCGTCTGATATGAGCATTGAGCAGGTGGTTGATGCGATAATTGAAACTTTTGAAGCTACAGCTCATTCGCAAGCTTGACATTTGCTGTCAAGCTATGCGCCAATGACTGAATTTTATGGGATTACAGCCCCATGCATCGAAGATGCATTTAAAATGGGCTGTAATCGTTACTGGTCGCACTGTAGGTGTGAACAGTAAACTTTTGAAGCTACAAAATAAAATCATCGGAGAATGTGCTTTCAGGTTATATTAAGAAAAGCCATTGTCACGGATAAAAGGGAGCGATATGAGAGAAGTTACAACTGCAAAGAGTGCAGGATTTTGTTTCGGAGTCAGGCGTGCCGTTGACATGGTATATGCTGAGGCTAAGAAAGATAACAGGGTATTTACACTCGGACCTATCATCCACAATGAGCAGGTAGTAAAAGATTTAGAAAAAAAAGGTGTAAAAGTCATAGATTCTGTTAATGATATAAGTGAAAAAGAAAATACAACTATAATAATACGTTCACACGGAGTGCCGCAGAATGTCATAAATGCACTTAAAGAAAAAAAAGTAAATATCGTTGATGCGACCTGTCCTTTTGTGTCAAAGATACACAAAATAGTAAAGCAGGCATCTGAGGATGGGAAAACGGTTGTGATTGTCGGAAGTGATAATCATCCTGAAGTAGAGGGGATAAAAGGCTGGTGCGTCAGTAAACCGATAGTTATAGAAAGTGCTTCGGAGGCTGAAAAACTAGACAATTTCGGCGGCAAAAAATTGTGTATTGTGTCACAAACGACATTTAATTACAAGAAATTCAAAGATATAGTTGATATTTTATCCAAAAAGAGTTATGATATAGATGTTATGAATACAATTTGCAACGCTACCGAAGAGCGTCAGACAGAAGCGGGTACTATTGCGAGGCAATCCGACGCGATGTTAGTAATAGGTGGAAAACATAGTTCAAACACCCAGAAACTTTATGAAATTTGTAGAAAAGAGTGTGAGAACACATATTTTATACAGACACTTGATGACCTGGATTTGAAGCAATTTCAATCTTTTCGTAGCGTGGGTATTACTGCCGGGGCTTCAACCCCAAATAATATTATTAAGGAGGTTCAATCATATGTCAGAAATGAATAATGAATTTGAACAGTTATTGGAAGAATCATTAGTAACAATCCACAATGGAGAGATTGTAGAAGGGACAGTTATCAGCGTTAAGGAAGACGAGATCATCTTAAATATCGGTTATAAGGCTGACGGTATCATTACAAGAAATGAATACAGCAATCAGTCAGGCATCGACCTTAGAGAAGTTGTTAAAGAGGGCGACAAGATGAAAGCTAAAGTTCTTAAAGTAAACGACGGTGAGGGACAGGTTCTTCTCACATACAAGCGTTTAGCTATGGAGCAGAGTAATGAGCACATCAGAGAAGCTTTCGAGAACCACACTGTATTAAAGGCAACTGTAACAGATGTATTAACAGGTGGATTAAGTGTTGTTGTTGAAGAGACAAAGGTATTTATCCCTGCAAGTCTTGTATCAGACACATATGAGAAAGATCTTTCAAAGTATGCAGGACAGGAAATAGAGTTTGTTATCAGTGAGTTCAATCCTAAGAAGAGAAGAATCATCGGTGACAGAAAGCAGCTTTTAGTTGCAGAAAAGAAGAAACTTCAGGAAGAATTATTCGCAAGAATCCATGTTGGAGATGTTGTAGAAGGAACAGTTAAGAATCTTACAGACTTTGGTGCATTTATTGATTTAGGCGGAGCAGACGGACTTCTCCATATCTCAGAAATGTCATGGGGTCGTGTTGAGAATCCTAGAAAAGTATTTAATGTCGGAGACAAGACAAAAGTTCTTATCAAAGACATCAAGGATGATAAGATTGCACTCAGCCTTAAGTTTGAGGATCAGAACCCTTGGTTAAACGCTGCTGATAAGTACAGCGTAGGTTCTGTTGTGAAAGGCAAAGTTGCAAGAATGGCTGATTTCGGTGCTTTTGTTGAGCTTGAGCCGGGAGTTGATGCATTACTCCATGTTTCACAGATTTCAAGAGAGCATGTAGATAAGCCTTCAGATGTATTAAAGGTTGGTCAGGAAGTAGAAGCAAAGGTTGTTGACTTTAATTCAGAAGACCATAAGATCAGCTTAAGTATAAAAGCTCTTTTAAATGACAATGATCAGGAAGAAGAGGAAGTAACTGAGTAATCAGAACACAGGATGTTCTTGGAAGCGCCAGTCCGTTTGTTCGGATTGGCGTTTTTGATTAAGGAGGGACGAGAGAATGGGCGATTATGAAAAGTTTAAAGAAAAAGTATATCAGCTTACGAAGATTGATCTTAGCAGTTACAAAGAAAGACAGATGAAAAGGCGTATTGATTCGTTGATAACAAAAAATAAGATAAAAAGTTATGATGAATATATAGAAGCTATCAAATCAGATAAAAAAATGCTCGATGATTTTGTTACCTATCTTACGATAAATGTATCAGAGTTTTATCGTAATCCTGAGCAGTGGAAACTTCTTGAAAACGAGATACTTCCATACCTTTTCGAGCGTTTTGGAAATAATCTCAAGATATGGAGTGCGGCGTGTTCAACGGGAGATGAACCATATACGCTTGTAATGCTTCTCTCAAAATTTATACCTTTAAATAAAATAAAGGTCATAGCAACCGATCTTGACAGGGTTGTTCTTGAAAAAGCTCATATTGGATTGTATGATGAAAAGAGTCTTAAGGGACTTCCAAAAGAATATATCACGAAATATTTTACTAAAGTCGGTACAAAAAGTTATCAGATTTCGGATGATATAAAGAAATGCGTAGAATTTAAACAACACAACCTTTTAAAGGATACATATCCTTCAGATTGCAATATGATAATCTGCAGAAATGTGATGATTTATTTTACGGAGGAAGCTAAGGCGGAAATATATAAAAAGTTTAATGCGTCTCTAAAAAGTGACGGCATATTGTTTGTTGGAAG
>ERZ791645.1197-NODE-1197-length-17542-cov-7.059987_pt1 | contig 17542 bp, 21 predicted proteins | sample MGYA00509939_ERZ791645 | MGnify/ENA primary metagenome ERZ791645 (study PRJEB30046, sample SAMN00715249) | human gut metagenome | study: EMG produced TPA metagenomics assembly of the A metagenome-wide association study of gut microbiota in type 2... | reverse complement strand
ACATTGGCATCATGCTGGTCGTTGACCTGCTGTACGGCATCATCGACCCGCGCATTCGTTTGGCAAAGGGGGACGACTAAATGGCAGAAAAAGCGATCCGGCTGGGCGGCGAATCCACCGCCGATGCCATTGTCAGCGCCGTGGATGCAATGTACACGGAGCACACCTTTGCGGAAAAGGATTTTGCCCTCAAGCACAATGACGACGAGATCGCCGTAGACACCAACTTTGCGGCGCAGAACTTCTGGAAGGAAGCGCTCATCCGCTTTTTCAATAAGAAGAGCGCCGTGCTGGGGCTTGTCCTCATTGTGGTCATCGTGCTGCTGGCCGTTTTGGGCCCGGGCATGAACAGCTACACCTACTCCGGGCAGGATCTGAGCCAGAAAAACTTTGCGCCCCGCGTGCCGGGCATTGAGCAGTTCGGCATTCTGGACGGCAGCGAGAAGATGAGCACCACCACCGGAACCAAGGTGACCAACGCCTATCAGGAAAAAGACAAGCTGGACGTCTACTACTGGTTCGGCAGCGATCTGTACGGCCGCGACATCTGGACCCGTACATGGGAAGGCGCCCGGGTCTCCCTGATCATCGCGGTGGCGGCGGCCATCATTGATATGGTCATCGGCATGAGCTACGGCCTGATCTCGGGCTACTTCGGCGGCAGAGTGGATATGGTGATGCAGCGCTTTCTGGAGGTAGCCAACGGCATCCCCCGGCTGGTCATCGTCACGTTGCTGCTGCTGGTGCTGCAGCCCGGCATGGTGACCATCATCTTTGCCCTGATGCTGACCGAATGGGTGGGCATGAGCCGCATCGCCCGCGCGGAGATGCTCAAGCTGAAGGATCAGGAGTTCGTTCTGGCCTCCCGCACGCTGGGCGCCGGCAGCTTCTTCATCATCTTCAAGGAAGTGCTGCCCAACATCATCGGACCCATCATCACGCAGGTCATGTTCAGCATCCCGACCGCTATCTTCACCGAGGCGTTCCTCTCCTTTGTGGGTCTGGGCATCCCGGTGCCGCAGTGTTCGCTGGGCTCTCTGATCAGCGAGCTGTACAACAGCTTCACCACCCACCCCTATCAGATCATCCCGCCCATCGTGGTCATGAGCCTGCTGATGCTCAGCTTCAACCTCGTGGCGGATGGTCTGCGCGAGGCGCTGGACCCCAAGATGAAGAGTATGTAAGGAGGAACACCCCATGCCTGAAGCAAAAAAAGAACAGGTCTTGTCGGTGCGAGACCTTGATATCACCTTTAAGACCACCGCAGGCCCGGTGCACGCCATCCGCGGTGTGAACATCGACCTGTACAAGGGCGAGACGGTCGCGCTGGTGGGCGAGTCCGGTTCCGGCAAGTCCGTCACCATGAAAGCCGCCATGGGCATTCTGGCCAAGAATGCCACCGTGAACAGCGGCAGCATCCGGTTCAGCTACCACCACGCCGACGGCAGCCCGGAGACCGTGGACCTGCTGCAAAAGGATAAAAAGTGGATCCGCCGCCACATCAACGGCAAGCGCATCGCCATGGTGTTCCAGGACCCCATGACCAGCCTTGACCCCACCATGACCATCGGTAAGCAGATCATGGAGGGCATGCTCTGGCACTTCAAAATGCCCAAGGCGGAAGCCTACAAAAAGGCGCTGGAACTGCTGGAAGAGGTGGGCATCACCGATGCGGAAAAGCGGATGAAAAACTACCCGCACCAGCTGTCCGGCGGTATGCGCCAGCGCGTGGTCATTGCCATTGCACTCTCCTGCGACCCCGACCTGCTCATCTGTGACGAGCCCACCACCGCGCTGGATGTGACCATTCAGGCAAAAATTCTGGAGCTGATCCGCCGCATCCAGAAGGAGCGCGGCATCTCGGTCATCTACATCACCCACGACCTTGGCGTTGTGGCAAAGGTGGCAGACTATGTGGACGTGATGTACGCCGGCAAGATCGTGGAGACCGGCACCATCGACGAGATCTTCTACGACCCCAAGCACCCCTATACATGGGGCCTGCTGTCGGCCATGCCCGACCTTGACACCGCCGACGACCGTCTGTATACCATTCCCGGCTCGCCGCCGAACCTGCTGCACGAGAAGCCCGGCGATGCCTTTGCACCCCGCAACCGCTTTGCGCTGAACATCGACGACGAGATCGACCCGCCCATGTTCAAGATCAGCGATACCCACTATGCGGCAACATGGCTGCTGGATCCCCGGGCCCCCAAGGTGGAGATGCCGCCGGAGCTCAAGGAGCGCATTGCCCGCATGAAAGCAGAAGCAAAAAAGATCGAGGAGGCGGAATAAATGGCAGCACAGAGCACGACCCCGCTGCTGAAGGTCGAAGGGCTGAAGCAGTATTTCCGCGTCAATAAGAATTTCACGGTCAAGGCGGTGGACGATGTCAGTTTTGAGATCTACCCCGGCGAGACCTACGGTCTGGTGGGCGAGTCCGGCTCGGGCAAATCCACCATCGGCCGCAGCATCATCCGCCTGTACGACCCCACTGCGGGCAAGATCACCTTTGACGGGCAGGATATCAGCGGCCGTCTGACCCATGCACAGAACAATACCCTGCGCACCCAGATGCAGATGATCTTTCAGGACCCCATGGCATCCCTGAACCCCCGCAAAAAGGTGGAGGACATCATCGGCGAGGGTCTGGATATCCACCATCTGTGCAAAACGCAGGCAGAGCGCCGCGAAAAGGTGGAAAAGATCCTTGCCAAGGTCGGCCTTGCCCCGGAGCACGCCGAGCGCTACCCCCACCAGTTCTCCGGCGGTCAGCGTCAGCGCGTGGGCATTGCCCGCGCCCTCATCATGAACCCCAAGCTCATCATTGCGGACGAGTGCATCTCGGCGCTGGATGTGTCCATTCAGGCACAGGTAGTCAACCTGATGAAGGATATCCAGCAGGAGACCGGCACGGCTTATCTGTTCATCGCCCACGACCTGTCCATGGTCAAGTACATCTCCGACCGCATCGGTGTGCTGCATCTGGGGCATCTGCTGGAGACCGGCACCACCGAGGAGATCTTCGAGCACCCCATCCACCCCTACACCCGGAGCCTGCTGTCGGCCATTCCGCTGCCGAACCCGGTGGTGGAAAAGCGCCGCGTGGCTGAGACTTATGACTATGCCACTTCCGGCATCGACTATTCCAAGGGCACCCGCCACCATGTGGAGGGCAGCCACTACGTCAAGTGCACGGATGAAGAATTTGCCAAGTGGTGTAAATAAGACCGAATCAAAGACGAGTGCTGCAGGCGGCCTTTTATAGTGCCGCCGTGCAGCGCACCGACAAGGAGCAAAAGAATGCCCGCCCACCGGGCCGTTCTGGAGAGTGAAAACTCCAGTAAGGCAGACAATGCAAAGAAAAACACGGCTTTCCCGCCGGTGTGCAAAAAGTGTGCAAAAGTGTGCAGAGCCCCAGAAAATGGAAAATCCCACGATGAATCTTACGATTCTTCGTGGGATTTTGGTGCGCTCGAGGGAACTCGAATCCCTGGCCCTCTGATTAAAAGAATGAGCCAATTGGGAAACAACCGTTTGCGTTCGTTTCGCTTTATATAGAATCATCGTCATTTTTGTTCGCGTTCGTGCGTGTTCATTTCCGGCTATTTGCGACAGGTAAGGCACAAATAAGGCACATTCCGGTGCGTATTGCATCCGATAAACAGGACAGCACACAGCCCACCATAGAGAAAGCAGCCCACAGGCCCGGCGGAATCATCCCCGCCCCCTGTGGGCTGCTCTGTTTTTATGCGTGGTTTTCGTCCCGAATCCGGGTAAACACATCCGTGAGGGCATCCGATGCAGCAGCGTCCGCCGACCGGATGAACCCGGCATAGATGTCCGTTGTGGTGCTGGTCTTGGCGTGGCCCAGACGGCCCGACACCGCCGTAACAGGAACGTGGGCGGCGATCAGCAAGCTTGCGTTGGTGTGCCGCAGGCTGTGGAAGTGTACCGGCGGGAGATTATGGGCAGCGAGGAACCCCGGGAACCATGTTGTTACCGTCTTGGGGTCAATAGGTGCGCCGTTCCATTTGGTGAATAGCAAATCATTCTCTACCATTTTCCCGGCGATCTCCACACGCCGAACCCATGCCGTGCCTATCCTGAGCCGTTCCGCCCGCTGGTGCTGGCGGTATTCCCGCAGCAGCTGCACACAGTCCGGGCCTATCTTGATGCACCGCCGGGAGCGTTTTGTTTTGGGCGTGGTGAATACAGTGCCCTTGCCCGGGATGTACTGCACGTTCCGCTCAATGGACAGTGTACCCGCATCCAAATCCACATCACACCAGCGCAGCCCGCAAATCTCACTCCGCCGGGCACCGGTGAACAATGCAAGCTGTGTGATAACGCTGAACTGTGCCGGTGCATCCTGTAAGGCTTCCAGCAGCCGGGCAACGTCCTTTTCTTCCAGCGCCTGCACGTCTATCTCTTCGGCCTTGGGTGCTTCCGCCCGCTTGCAAGGGTTTTCCGGTACAAGACCCCACTGCACAGCCTTGGTGAATACGCTGGACAGCATCCGGTGATAGTGCTGCACCGTATTCCCGTTTAGCCTGCCGCCGTCCTTGACGTGCTCTGTGAACGCCTTGGAGAGGGGGAGCCCCACCACCCGGGCAACCTTTTCGGCTGTGCTCTGGCTTACGTTTGCGCCCCGATACACGTTCCGCATGGTATCGTCCCCAATGCCTGCTGCCTTGGCGATCTGGCCCCGCTTGCCATGGGGCAGACGTTCCAGCAGGGCAGGCGTTGCGGTATAGGTGCTATCTTCCCGCACACCCTGTTCCTCTAGATTCGAGTAAAAAGCCATCAGGTGCGCCGGTTTCACTTGGCACACTTTCAGTTGCCCCAGCCCGGCGGAAATACGCGGCACCAAACGCCGGTAGTTGTAAACCGTCTTGGGCTTGAGCTTCTTTTCTGCGTACTCGGTGAACCATCGCTCTATCAGGTCGTCCACCTTCATGGACGCATCCAGCAGCACACCGGCATGCACTTCCTGTTCAAAGGCATCCGCCTGCCGCTGCAATTCCTTTTCCAGCTTCTTCCCGGTCATGCCAGGCGGCGGGGTAAACGTCCGGTTCACCATCACTTGACGGCCCTGCCGGTCATAGCCATTGGAAACCCGGATGCAGTAGGAGCAAGAGCCGTCTTTCTTCATCCGCTTTGTTATCTTTGCCATCCGTCCACCCCGCTTTCTGCTATCCCGCCGGGCTTCATTCGTCCTTCATGTAGGCGGTCACGCTGTCGAACAGGGGCAGATACTGGCCCTCTATCCGTGCAAAGATAGCCGCCGCTGTGGCTTCATCGTAAACGTGGGAAGTCAAATTGCGGTCGTTCAGCAGCTCCACCCATGCCTTTTGATCGTCTATCATGCCAAAGGCAAACGCCTGTTTGATAACCTCTTTCGGGCTGTTGATGTTGGTATAGCCTTGGTCAAGCAGGTATTCCCGCATGGTTTTCCATGCCAGTTCCGTGCAGAACTCAAACCGCTGAATGGTTCCATCCCGTACAGAATCCAATGGGAACTTCTTGTAATCGTCCAGCGCTTCCCGCAGCCGGGCCACCGCAGCGGTAAAGCGGTCGTATTTTTCATGCAGCTTGTCCATCAGTTCAACACCATCCCTTTCGATGTTCGCAAGAAATACCGGCTCCATGCCGTCCTGAATGTGCACAATATCAAATTTCAGCAGCGTGGGCAGTTCCTCGCAGTGCATCCAGAACTCCGCCCGGTTATCCTCTGGCATCCCGTACACAGCCAAATCAATGTCACTGTTGGGCCGGTTGTCGCCCCGGGCACGGGAGCCAAACAGCACAAGCCGCTTTGCGCCATACCGCCGGGCCAGTGTCGCAAGCTGATTATAAAGTTCTTCCATGTTCTCACCTGTCACAATCGTTGTGTGCGCTCTATGGGGCTATATCCGCACTCACAGCGGCACATAAGCCCCGATGGACGGCTTTAGTCGTTCTTGGGAGGTGTATCTTTGGGAGTGTCCCCGGCGGCATCCTGCGAGTTTTCCGAATCATATGGCGGTATTTTATAGTATCGTGGATTTGTTTCTAAATCTGCAATGCGTTTTACTGCTTCAATTTTTCCAACCCGATTTAGTGCATTAAAGCTCCCGGCTATTACATTCAGCAAATCAAAATCCGTCCAGCCTTTTAGACTACTAAGATATAATTCATCTGTCATATTCGCCAGCTTTCCGAGATCACCGTATTTTGCATCTGCAAATCTATTCGGGTCGATATTACCTTGATTATCAACAGATTCATCCAAAAACTTTTCCAATGCTTCTTGTTGATCTGCTGTTTCCTTTGCAGGAAGTCCGTATAATACTGTCACACTTACCCCTAGAGCACTTGCAATTCGCTTTATGGTTTCGTGTTTTGGGTTTCTTAAGCCGTTTTCCCATTGTGCAACACCAACCGGGGAAATTCCTAATCGCCTTGCAAGTTCTTTTTGCGTCAGCCCTTGAAGTTTTCTCACAGTCCGGATGTTATCGCCTATTGACACCAGCCGCACCACCTTTCTTTTTTAGTATAACACAGTTCTCACAAGAAAAAAAGCAAAAGAATAATCTTTTAGCTTGATTTATTCAAACGCTTATGCTAAAATGAAGCAAATGAATATGAAAGGAAGCTTGATTGTATGAGAATCGACCGCGTAAAACTGATCGCTGAAATGGCCCGGCAGGATGTGGGCGTTGCAGACCTGTCCCAAAGGGCCACTGTTTCCCGCGCCACTATAACGGCATTGCGTGGCGGAAAAAGTTGTAACGTAAACTCCGTTCGCCGTGTTGCTTCCGCTTTGGGCGTGACCGTGGAAAGCCTGTTGGAAGATGGAAAGGAGTATTGACCATGGGCGAGTGCATCAGCTATCCCCATTTGCCCAACATGGCCCCGGTCAAACAAGCCGCCCAGCTTTACGGCCTGTCGCCCTACTACATTCGCCGCCTGTGCAAAGCCGGTAAAATCCGGTACGTCAACGCTGGACGCGGCTGGCTTGTAAATCTGGACAGCCTTGCCCGGTATTTTGAGCAGGGAGACCCTGCCCCGGTGGAGCTGACCCCCGCAGCTCCCAGCGTCCGCCGGGTGTGCCCCTGATGAATTGAGGGGGAACACATGGAAGAACGTAAAAGTTTTTTGTTCTATCGGTCGTTTTGGAGTGGAGGAAGTAAGCTAAAACCTCGTGAAAGGCTTGCATTTTATGACGCACTTGCGCAGTATGCGTTCACCGGTCAAGAAACTTCCTTGCCCCATAATGCCGCAATATGTTGGGAGTTTGCAAAGCCTTTGATTGATTCCAATAACAAAAAGTACGCAGATGGGTCAAAAGGCGGCAGACCACAAAAAACCACTGGTTTTGATGATGATATAACCACTGGTTCCGATTCCCTCAAGAATATATCTGAGGATAAAGAAAAGGAGAAAGATAAAAGAGAAGGTAAAGGAGAAAGGAGAACGCGCCAAGCGCGGAATGAGAAAAAGCCGCAAACGGCAGTCTTTTCAAGCCTGCCTAGCGGCACAAATAGAATCGGCTACGCTGGAACGGAAGAGTTGAAAAAGCGGCAGATACCAAAGATTGAAAAGGCAGCAGAGCAAATAGCCGCCCAGCCGCAGATACAACAAGAGGACACAGAGACCGCCGAATTGAAAAAGGCGTTTCGACAGGACAGAGCAACGGAAGAACAGCCCACCCCGGCGGAATATGCCCAGCCCCCGCCGGGCTGATTCTCCGCCGATAGAGCAAGCGGCCAGACCTCACAGCCAAAAGAAAGGAGTATGCCCCATGTTTATTTACACCCTCTATACACTCACCGGCGAGACTTTAGGCCAAACGCCCTTGCTTGAGCAGGCCATGCGCACCGCCCGAGCCTATGCCGCTGCCCGCCGGGTGTCCTGCGTGGTAGAGTGCCGCCGCCTTGATACCGATTAAGCCCGCCGGGTGTTGCTGAACGCAGACGGCAGCATGGTCAAACTCTGGCAGGCCGCATAAAAGTGCATTTTGCCCCGGCCTGCTGGATGCACATAAATCACCTGATGAAAATATCATTCTGTGTGTCTATGCACAAACAAAACCAAAGGAAAGAACCATTATGACAAAAGAAACTCTTTTACACGCAACTGACCTTTACACCACAATCCAGAAGATCGAGCAGCTTTTGACCATCCTCGAGAAGAACAGCATTGAGGAAGTAAAGGTGCGTGGGTTTGACTGGAAGCCCAGCACAGAGCAGGAAACCCGAATCCGCACCGCCATTCTTGCAGATCAGCGGGAAGAATTGGAACGCCTGAAAGCCGAACTTGCCGCGCTGTAACCACAAAGAATAACTTACCATCAATCATTTTTGAAAAGGAGTGGTGAAGAATCATGCCACGCTGTACAGTTGACGCGGACTTTTTGAAGTCTGTTCTCGAGGAAGCGAAAGCCGCCGAGCGTTGGGCGGAAGCAACTTACCAGCTTTTCATGAAAAAGGGCGAAATAACGGAATACGCTATGCGCCGGATTCAGTATACCGAATCTATCTTGAATATCCCTTTCCACAGAAAGACCCTTGCCGAACTTGAGTCCGGCGAATGGCTGAATGAAAATTGCGTTACACTGGAAATGCAGTTGAAGTCCTGTCAGCATCTTTGCGAAAGCATCACCAACCGTTTGTCTGTCGTTCTGGAAGAATGCGACTATTACGATCAGGAACGCCGGAACACCATTCATCTTGCCCCGGCACGGACACAGAAAGGCCGACAGGTCACAATCCCGCCGGAAGTTGACGCAATACTTGCAAAGATGATGGAGAACGCCGAAAAGGAGAAGAAAGCATGACAACGGGAGCCGGAACCGGCACAGCATCAAGCCGCAGAGAAAAAGAGGACACGCGGCACTCCGTAGCAGAATACTACGATATGATTGAAAAGGAATATGCAAGCGCTGGACACATCATTTTCTTCCGGCGTTTGGTCATTACCCGCGCCGCCAACAACTGGCGAATGAATCACCCGCAAAAATAAAAAGGGCTTTCGTTTCGCATGGTACAAGCTGCCCCGCTTCTCTCATGCTACTTTGAAAGTCCCATCCGTAAGAACAAAGGAAAATAACTTGCGTGTCCATCTTCCCCCAATAGTATACCACAATCGGGGAGAGAGGGCAAAGCATAGGTTTTCACAACATCCAGAAAGGAATCCTATGAAAAAGAAAAAAGGCCACCAGCGTTCCCGCTTGCGTGTTGACCCGTTCAACCTGTTGCAGCAGCTTTGTGAGCATGATTGTACACTATCCGAACTGCAACAGCGTACAGGCTTTGACCCGGCGGAAATGAAAGCGCTTCGTGCCGCCCGCAGCGTCCATCTTGATACCCTGAACCGCCTTGCCGCCGGGCTGAATGTTCCGCCCAATTCTCTGTTGATTACGCCGGACAGCCCGTGGACGGTCAACGATTGCGACCGCCAAACCCAAGAATGCGGATTCCAAGACGTTTTTAACCTCATCGTTGATTACAGCTCCTACTATCAAGCCCCGCTGTTTGAGTGAGTAAGGCCAACGCCCGCCCTCTGGATGATAGAGGACGGGCGTTTTTCATACCCCCGGCAGATTTTTCAGCCGCCTTTTTGGGGGAAGTGAAAAAAATTCCACTCACCTAAATTTATTCCGCGCTTCTGGACCCGCATAGTTTTCAAAAGAGCGCCCCAGTACCTTAACGCCTTGGGGAAGATCATCCCATAGTGCAACCGCCATGCTGAGCAGGAAACTAATAAAATGACATTAAATAACATAATATGCTCACATCGTTACACCATAGCTACACTCAAACGTCCGGTTCTGCATGGTTTTGTTATCATTCTTGTGAGATAGGCCATGCCTGTTTTCTCGCTTCCCGCCTTGCTTTTTTGCTTGTACTACGTCCTTGCTCTGCTGTATTCGCAAGTTTGTTTTTCTGGCGGGGTTTGAACACTTGCGGAAATGGTTTTCATGCGCACATTGTAGCCGTTGACCCCTAGCCGCTGGATATGATCGGGCAAGCTGTGGCAATCATCCGCTGCCGCTGTGCATATTGCCCCGGCTGGAATGTGCTGCTCCTGTTTATCTGTTCCGCCGGGTGGTGTGCAGTGTCCGCTGAATAGAGCCGCCTATGCTCTGCATTGTCACTATGTAATGACACCTTACCTCTTGTTTACCGCTAGGTGTTTTGTAATCATGTCGGGCACAGTATGCGCCGTCCTGTTTTCTAGCTGTGCGCCTTGTCTTTTTGCCTGTGGTATTCCTTCGCCCCGGTCTATTCGCAAGTTGTTTTTCTAGGGAACTTTTCGGGCTTGCGGAAGCTGTTTCATTTGCGCGCGCATAGCCCGCCCCCTGCCTGCTGAATGCACCTATGCAAAGAAAAATATTTCCGCGTACTTTTATTTGACATATTGAACAATTGCAAGCTGAAACTTTCCACATCTTACACACAAGAATCTTTCATCACAAAAACGATTTAATTTCATCAAGCATTCGGCCCGGCGGAACGCCGCCCCATCTGTCCATAGCCCACCGGGAACACCTGATGCAAGCCACGGCACCCCACGACATAGGACGGCACCCCATGGCACCAGATGCAAAGAGATTCCACGCTGTTCCCAATGGGCGTAAAGATTCCCGTTCATCAATGCTGCATCCTACCGCACCGCCGCCCACGTTCGGCCCCCTTGCAAAATGGTCTGCCCCATGGTTTAATGCAGGCACACAGAGAACGACATACACCGACCAGAAGGAAAAGAGGTGCATTGCTTGAACAATACGATCCGCTACCCGAACATGGGAACCGTAAAGCAGGCCGCTGAAATTTACGGACTGTCACCCCACTATATCCGGCGGCTTTGCAAGACCGGCAAAGTCCGGTATGTGAATGCCGGGCGCGGCTGGCTTGTGAATCTGGACAGCCTAGCCCGGTACTTTGAGCAGGGCGACCCGGCCCCGGCAGAGCAAAGCCAGACCGCCCACGGCATCCGACAAATTGGATGATGGACACACCCGGGAGCACACCGAGAACGTACACCCCGCCCGGCGGCGAGGTGTAACACACTAGACTTTCACGGAAAGTCGTGTGCTCTTGCAGAGGGCCTAGCACTTGCAAGCAGGGCAGACGTTTATACAAACGCTGCTCTTGCAAGCAATGGCCCTGTACATACACGGCCCCTTGCGTTGCAAGGACTTGTTGGGAAGAATCCCAAACCCACATAGCCGCCCCGCTCTGGCAGCGCCGCAGCACGCACCCAGCCCGCGCTCTGATGCACGCAGCCAACGCACCCCGCCGGGGGAGATCATGCACAGATCAGCAACACCACACCCCGCCGCAGCACCGGCAACAGAACGCCCAGCACCACCCGCACACCTACGATCAGACCGCCCGGCGGCATCCCGGACACACGCGCAGCACACACCCACACAGCCCAGATCAGACACCCAGCCGCCCACACTGGAAGCTGTGCAGCACCCGCAGCCCCACACGATCAGGCCCCCAGACAGCACGAAAGCCCGCCCGACTATCAAGCCGGACAGGCTTTTTCTTTTGCATGATGGAACCGGACACCGCCCGGCGGAAACGATCGGGAAGAACCACACAGCCAGACCGCCGCCCACATTGCCCGCTGCATCCATATTCCACCGGGGAGAACAGCCACAGATCAGGCAAGGAGAGAACCACCAGCACGACCACAGCCCCGCGTCCAACAAGAGCCACCCCGGGCAGCGGCCCGCACTGAAAGCTGACCGCAGACCCCGCCGGGAGTAGCAACCACCACGCCCACGATCAGACCGCCTACGCACCAGCAGCCAGACCGGTACACGCTGCACCCGTCCTTGTGATAGGAAAGCCCCCGGCGGAACACCATCCGGCACGCGCAACAGCCGCACTCTGACCGCCCGCAAATCTCGTAGCCTGAACCGCCCCGCCCACACCGCCGGGCATCAGAAGCAAGGCACAGTGTAAGGCACACGGCAAGGCATTTTTTCAAGAGTAAGGCACAAATAAGGCACATTCTGGCTGTTTCGCACCCCTTGTAAAACAGAAAAGCCCACGATTTGTACCGCGTTTCCAACGGTCAATCGTGGGTTTTTCTTTGGTGCGCTCGAGGGAACTCGAATCCCTGGCCCTCTGATTAAAAGTCAGATGCTCTACCGGCTGAGCTACGAGCGCATATTCTGCGGCAAAACAATACCGCCGAATAATATTACCACAATTGGCTGCAAAAAGCAAGAGCGACACCTAAAAAAGCGAAAAATTCGGCTTTATACAACAAAGTTACTCAAAAAACCTTTGCGCCCGGCGCTGCAGCAGCTCCACCAGCAGGCCGGTATAGATGCTGACCATCGAGGGCGTCTCGCCCAGATCCATGGCCTTGCGCTGGGGCAGGTCGGCTAAGCGTCCCTTGTACAGGCACTTCAGCTGGGGCAGCAGGGTGTAGTCGTTGGGGTGCATCAGGGTGCTGTCCTTGGGCAGCGCCAAAGCGCCGCTTTGCTCCAGCACCTCACTGACAAACTGGGAGCAGAAATAATGCCGGCGGCGCTGCCAGCGGATATGCAGCCCGCACAAAATCAGCCCCAGCGTGTTGAAGCTGTACTCCTCGCTGTGGCGCATGAACTCCTCGGCGCGGCACAGTGCGTGGGAATAGGCCTCGTCGGACACCTCCAGCGCGTACAGCGCACAGGGGGCGTTGTCCCGCAGACGGAAAACGCCCCTGTTCAGATATTCCTTGCTGGGGCCCGCCGGGAACATGGTGTAGCCGTTTTTGCGGGTGGAGCTGTACAGGCAACTCAGCTCTGCATCAAACGCCATGGAGGCGTGGGTATAGCTGGCACCGGTGGCGGCATAGACCAGTTTGGACAGCAGCGTGCCGGAGCGGGTGAGCAGGATGTAGATGGTTTTCATGGCAGTTCCTTTATGTGTGGACCGCCGCGGCGGGCGGAAAAGTGCTTCTGTTTAAAATAAGTATAGCACAACGAAAGTCCTTTCGCCAGAAAAACGTTTGAGCCAACGCAAAAATTACACAATAAGACAAAGGCAGCAGCAAATCGAGGATAAAAATGCGCAAAGCGTCCTGTTTTTAATGTATCCCTGCTTGTCAAACTTTTATCAAAATGTCGGTTTTCTCCCGTCCCGCCTTATTTTTCACAGTCTGCGTCCCTGCAGGGCTTCGGGAATTTACTTAATGTGGGAAAGCTTGTTTATGAAATTTGTTTCTTTTTTGCAAACAGAACCTTCCATTTATTGCTTTTGAAAAGCTTTTGTGTATAATGATAGACAGGAGAATTTGCATTGCATCGTTCTGTGCTGTCTCCCCCTTATGCGGTGTCCGTACCATAAAAGGCGCTGCATCTCCTACACAGAGTTATGTAAGGATCAAACGAAAGTAGAGGTACGCAAATATGGCAAAGTTGGATCTTACCAAGTATGGCATCACCGGCACGACTGAAGTCGTGCACAACCCCTCCTACGAGCAGCTGTTCGCCGAGGAGACCAATCCCGAGCTGGAAGGTTACGAGAAGGGTCAGGTCAGCGAGCTGGGTGCTGTGAACGTGATGACCGGCATCTACACCGGCCGTTCTCCCAAGGACAAGTTCATCGTGATGGACGAGAACTCCAAGGACACCGTGTGGTGGACCAGCGATGAGTACAAGAACGACAACCACCCCGCTTCTCAGGAGGCTTGGAAGGCTGTCAAGGAGATCGCTCAGAAGGAGCTGTCCAACAAGCGCCTGTACGTCGTGGATGCTTTCTGCGGCGCCAACAAGGATACCCGCATGGCAGTGCGTTTCATCGTGGAAGTGGCCTGGCAGGCACACTTCGTTACCAATATGTTCATCCGTCCCACCGCTGAGGAGCTGGAGAACTTCGAGCCTGATTTCGTTGTTTACAACGCTTCCAAGGCTAAGGTCGAGAACTACAAGGAGCTGGGCCTGAACTCCGAGACTGCTGTGCTGTTCAACATCACCAGCAAGGAGCAGGTCATCGTCAACACCTGGTACGGCGGCGAGATGAAGAAGGGCATGTTCTCCATGATGAACTACTTCCTGCCGCTGAAGGGCATCGCTTCCATGCACTGCTCTGCCAACACCGACAAGGAGGGCAAGAACACCGCCATCTTCTTCGGTCTGTCCGGCACCGGCAAGACCACCCTGTCCACCGATCCCAAGCGTCTGCTGATCGGCGATGACGAGCACGGCTGGGACGACAACGGCGTGTTCAACTTCGAGGGCGGCTGCTACGCTAAGGTCATCAACCTGGATAAGGACTCCGAGCCCGATATCTACAACGCCATCAAGCGCAACGCTCTGCTGGAGAACGTCACTCTGGATGCCGAGGGCCACATCGACTTCGCTGACAAGTCTGTCACCGAGAACACCCGTGTGTCCTACCCCATCAACCACATCCAGAACATCGTGCGTCCCGTTTCTTCTGCTCCCGCAGCAAAGAACGTGATCTTCCTGTCTGCTGACGCCTTCGGCGTTCTGCCCCCGGTCTCCATCCTGACCCCGGAGCAGACCCAGTACTACTTCCTGTCCGGCTTTACCGCAAAGCTGGCAGGCACCGAGCGCGGCATCACCGAGCCCACCCCCACCTTCTCCGCTTGCTTCGGTCAGGCCTTCCTGGAACTGCACCCCACCAAGTACGCTGAGGAGCTGGTCAAGAAGATGAAGGCCAGCGGCGCAAAGGCTTATCTGGTCAACACCGGCTGGAACGGCACCGGCAAGCGCATCTCCATCAAGGATACCCGCGGCATCATCGACGCTATCCTGAGCGGTGCCATCAACGAGGCTCCCACCAAGAAGATCCCCTACTTCGACTTCGAGGTTCCCACCCAGCTGCCCGGCGTGGATCCCGCTATCCTGGATCCCCGCGACACCTATGCTGACGCTTCCCAGTGGGAGGAGAAGGCAAAGGATCTGGCTGGCCGCTTCATCAAGAACTTTGCAAAGTACGAGGGCAACGAGCACGGCAAGGCTCTGGTCTCTGCCGGCCCCCAGCTGTAAGCTGAACCTCGCCTGAATCACAAGCAAACCAAAGGACGTGTTCCCGCAGGGGAGCACGTCCTTTTTGGTTGCAATCCGTATGCTTTTGTGTTACTCTATCAAAAGAAGGGCACTGTGCTGCAGGCACAGGTGGTCAAGCTCCTCCGGCATCCGATGTCCGGGGGTGTTCAATTTTTTGTGATCCTCCGGACGGTACAAATGGTTACAAAGGATACCCAAAGGAGGAGTCCATTATGGATGTTTTGAACATTGTTTTCAGTGCACTGAACCTTCTGGCTACAGTGATCGTTGGTGTCATTCAGGTGACCTGGATGATCTCGCGGGATGTCTTTCGGGGCATCCCGCGCGCAAAACATTATTCCAAAAGCAAAAAAGATTGACCGCCTCTGTTCCCCAACCGAGCGGTCAATCTTTTTGACATAATGCCAGTAAGGAGCTGACCAATCTGCAGCCAGCGCCCTTCCTTTGCTTTTAGTATAGTGTCATCGTAACTTTTTGTCAAGATATTCTTGCAGGACGCCCGCTCATTCTCCTTCAAAAGCGTGGGTAAACGTTCCGTCGGTTGCGTTTTCCACACAGGTCTGCTATTCTGTGGAAAAGGATGTGATCTGTATGGACGCAAAAATGTTCGGTGCCTTTCTTGCCCAGGTGCGCAGGGCGCAGGGCCTGACCCAGGCCGAGCTGGCCGAACAGCTGCATGTGACCGACAAGGCCGTCAGCCGCTGGGAACGGGGCGTCGGTCTGCCGGACATCAACACGCTGGAACCACTGGCGGACGCACTGGGCCTGACGCTCTCCGACCTGATGCACTGCCGCGACCCGCAGGAAGCTCCTCTGCCAAACGCCGAACCCACACTGGAAGATTTCCTGACCATGCTCCGCCGTCCGCACAGCATCGACTGGCACTCCGTCCGGGCCGCGCTGCTCTGCCTGAGCATTCTGCTGGCCGTCTGGGGCGTATGCTTCCACCCCGGTGTTCTTGCTGTTCACTGGCACGGCCTTGGCAATGGAGATTTCCGAGCGGACGGCTGGATGCAGTCTATCTTGATCTTTCCGTTGCTTCTGGCGCTGGAGTGTTTCTTCCTGAACCTTTGGCGTCTCTTTGAGCAGACCGGATATTTTCGCCACTGGGGCGAGTCGGATACAGTCCTTACAAATTCGCTGGCTCTTCTCTCCCCCGGTGTCCGCCTTGTAAAGTTCGCACTGGATTATTTCTTCTTTTTCTGCTGTGGACTGACGGTGCCGTTTTGTGAGTTCCTCCTGATTGTGATGAATTGATCTTCCCGATACAAAATGAGCCTTTGCATTTTCTGCAAAGGCTCATTTCTTATTTTCCTCTTTACTTTGCCGCCTCGAACTCGGCTTCGATCTCCGCCGAGGGAGCCGGGGTGACCAGGCTGACGACAACGCAGACGACGAGCGAGGTCAGGAAGGCGGGCAGCAGCTCGTAGATGCCGAATACACCGCCCAGCGGGCTGATGAGGTACTTCCAGACGAAGACCATCAGACCTCCGGCCAGCATCCCGGCCAGTGCGCCCTGCCAGTTGCAGCGCTTCCAGAACAGCGCACAGAGCATCACCGCGCCGAATGCGCCGCCGAACCCGGCCCACGCAAAGCTGACGATGCCAAAGACGCTGGAATCCGGGTCGCGGGCCAGCACCACGCCCACCACGCTGACGCACACGATGGTCAGACGGGCGGCAAACAGGCTCTGCTTCTCGCTGAGCTTGAGGTGCGCGAACTCCTGCAAAATGTTCTGGGAGACGCTGGACGCCGCTGCGAGCATCTGGCTGTCGGCAGTGGACATGGTCGCGGCCAGGATACCGGCCAGGATGAGGCCCGCCAGCATGGCGGCCAGTGCGCCGTGGGCGCTGATGAGGCTGGCAATGCGGACGATGAGGGTCTCACTGGACGAGCCGCGCAGGAACTCCAGCGCACCCGCCCTGGTCATGCCGAGGCCCACCATGCCGATGACAATGGAGGCCGTCATGGCGATGACCACCCACACCGAGGCGATGCGGCGGCTGAGGACCAGCTTTTTCTCGTCCTCAATGGCCATGAAGCGGAGCAGGATGTGGGGCATCCCGAAGTAGCCCAGACCCCACGCCATGGTGGACACGATGTCCAGCAGGCTGTACGAGGCAGCTGTGTTGGTGTCCGCATTGTGGCTGGCCAGCATGGTCAGGTAGCCGGGCAGGCTCTGCGCATTGACGACCACAGCGTCCCAGCCGCCTGCCACGCCCACGCCGTAGACCAGCACGGCGATGAGCGCCAGCGACATGACGATGGACTGGATGAGGTCGGTGGTGGTCACGGCGCGGAAGCCGCCCAGGATGGTGTACCCCACGATGACGAGAGCCGAGACCAGCATCGCCGCCATGTAATCCACGCCGAACAGGCTGTGGAACAGCTTGCCGCAGGCCGCAAAGCCCGATGCCGTGTAGGGCACAAAGAAGACGATGATGATGACCGCGCCCAGTGCATTGAGCAGGTTGCGCTGGTCATGGAACCGCAGTGATAAAAACTGCGGCACCGTGA
>ERZ791645.1180-NODE-1180-length-17734-cov-5.340008_pt1 | contig 17734 bp, 18 predicted proteins | sample MGYA00509939_ERZ791645 | MGnify/ENA primary metagenome ERZ791645 (study PRJEB30046, sample SAMN00715249) | human gut metagenome | study: EMG produced TPA metagenomics assembly of the A metagenome-wide association study of gut microbiota in type 2... | reverse complement strand
CGCGCCGGGTGCCGAAGAAGGAGATAGTGCCCGCCGCCATGATGAGCTGTTCGATCTCCGGGGCCGCGCCGTCCAGCACGGTGGCATCCTCGTCGCTGTCGGCCGTGAGGATGCGGTTGATGCACTTGAGCAGCGTGCTCTTGCCGACGCCGTTGTTGCCGAGCACGGCCAGAAACCGGCCGCTCTCGAGCTCAAAGCTCACGTCGCGCAGGATCGGGCGTCCGCCCTTGTAGTGATAGCAGAGGTGGTCGACCTGGATCATGTCTGACGCCTCCCCTTGAACAGCAGATACAAAAACAGCGGGCCGCCGAGGAACGCCGTCAGCGCACCGATCGGCAGAATGACGGGCATGATGACCACGCGCGCGACCAGATCGCTCAGCAGCAGCAGCGCCGCGCCCGCGAGCACCGAACCGGGGATGAGGTAGATGTAGTTGTTGCCGACGACCATGCGCACGATGTGCGGCGCGACCAGACCGATGAAGTTGATGAGGCCGACATTCGATACGATGATCGAGCAGACAAGGCACGTGAGCACAACGTTTGTCAGCGTCAGCCGCTGGACGTTGATGCCGAGACTCAGCGCCGTCTCCTCGCCGGAGAGCAGGGCGTTGTAGTCCCAGCGGTGCAGATAGCAGTAGACGATCAGCAGCAGCACCGCCAGCGCCATGCCGCGCAGGGACTGCCAGCTCGTGCTGCCGAGGTCGCCGAAGGTCCAGAACACGAGCGACGAGAGCGCGACCTCATCGGCGAAGTATTGCAGCAGCGTGGTCGCACCGGTCAGCATGGAGCTGATGGCGACGCCCGCGAGCACGATGCCCTCCGAGGAGATTTGCTTGAACTGGCTCAGGCCGAGAATGACGGCGGCGACGAGCAGCGAGCCCAGAAACGAGCACAGCGGGATGGCCCAGCTGCCCGTGTGCGTCAGACCGAGGCCGATGATGGCGACGGCTGCGCCGAACGTCGCGCCCTGCGACACGCCGAGCGTGGAGGCTGAGGCGAGGGGGTTTCGCAGCACGGCCTGCAGAATGCAGCCCGCGAGCCCGAGCCCCGCGCCGGAGACCATGGCGGTGCAGATGCGCGGCAGGCGGTTGTTGCGGATGACGAGGTTGATCTTATTGTCCGCCGCGCGGCCGAAAATGCCCCGGATGAGCTCGGCAGCGGGCGTGTTGTATGACCCGGCGCGCAGCGACAAAAAGAACGCCAGCGCCAGCACCGCTGCCAGAAGGATCAGAAAGCGGATGCTTCTGGCGCGGATGCGAGTGTAATCGGAAATCTGCGGCTTACTCGCCGATGGTGATGGCACGGAATGCATACCCGGCCTCCTTCAGATCGGGATAGGGGTTCGAGCCGAGCAGCTCCGTGAAGATCTCGCCGGCCTTGACCTCGGGGTCAACGTCTGAAAACTGCTCCGGATACAGCATGCAGGCGGCGTAGTAGGCATCGGCCAGCGCCGTCTCAAGGTTGGAGGCGCAGGAGCGGAACGAGATCTGCGAGTAGACCTTGCCGCTGCGCACGGCGCTCAGGCTCTGATAGAATTCGGGGTGTGCCTGATAGTCCTCGTTGATGAGGTCCATGCCGTTGAAGTCGAGGAAAATGACGTCCGGATCCCAGGCAAGCACCTGCTCGGTGTCGATGTTGAACGCACCGGTCTGACCGGTCGTGTCGGCAAGGTTTTTGGCGTGGATGAGTGCGAACGGGCCGTAGCCGGCCTCCGTGCCCTCAAAGCCGTGTTGTCCCTTGAAGGACACACCGCCGACGTAGACGGACGGCTTCTGATCGTCTGCGATCTTGGCCGTACGCGTGTCGAGGTCGGTCTGGATACCCTTGAGGTACTTGGTCAGCTCCTGTGCGCGCGTCTCGAGACCGTAGAGCTCGCCGAGCAGGCGGATGGTCTCGTAGGCGGCGTCATCGAGCGTGGTGTCGCTGCCGGGCACGACAAAGACCGGGATACCGGTCTTCGCGCTCAGCTCGTCCGCGTTGCACGAGGCGTAGGCGCTCATGACGATGACCTGCGGCGCGACGTCGATGATCTGCTCCACGTACGGCTCACCGTTCGTGCCGGTGACGGGCAGATCCTTGAACTTGTCGAAGTTCACATAGTTATACAGGCGGCTCATGCCGGCCTTGGTCTCATAATCCTCCACGCCGACGGCACGGTCAGCCGCACCGACATAGCAGCTGTAGCGCAGCGCACCGACGCCGACGCACACGACGCGCTCCACCTGCTTGGGGACTTCCACGGTGCGGTTTTTGCCGTCGGTGAGCGTGCGCACGTCGCCGGAGGTATCGTCGTTCGCCTTTGTGCCGCAGGCCGTGCAGGCCAGCACCATCAGCGCTGCAAGAAGCAGGCAGATCCATCTTCGATTTCGCATAGTGAGTGTATCCTCTCTTCCTGTATTTCTCCGTTTCGGAGCATTGTCATTAGTATAACGGACGGCGGCCAAAACTGTAACCCCCCGTAGGGGATGAAAATATGTGCAGATTTTTCGCGGGGTTTTTGCTGACAGTCACGCATAAATTGTCCGTTTTTCAACAAAAATACGGAAAATAAGCGGACAGAGCGCCGGAAATCGCGGCATTTTACAATTTTACATGTATTTTACATAAGCGCTCTTTTCGTTTTTACATCCCTTACGTATCCTGTGAAGCGTAGGGAACAAAAATCAGAAACCAAAATCGAAGCTTGAAAGGAGCACTTCATCTTGAAAAAGATCATTCCTGTTTTGTGTGCTGCCGTCATGGCGCTCTCGCTGTTCGCGGGCTGCGGCCAGAAGGCAAATGACAACGGCACGACCGCCGCGGGCGGCACGGTTGCAACCGACGGTTCCACCTCGATGGAAAAGGTCATCGGCGCGCTCGGCGAATCCTTCATGGAAGCGAACAAGGGCACGACCTTCACCTACAACCCGACCGGCTCCGGCTCCGGCATCCAGGCCGTCTCCGAAGGGCGCTGCGACATCGGCGTGTCGAGCCGCGCGCTCAAGGATGACGAGAAGGCCGCCGGTCTGAAGGAGACCATCGTCGCGCTCGACGGCATCGCCATCATCGTCAATCCCCAGAACCCGGTCAAGGACCTGAGTCTGGAGCAGATCGCCAGGATCTACACCGGCGAGATCACCAACTGGAAGGATGTCGGCGGCGAGGATGCCGAGATCGTGCGCATCGGCCGCGAGGCCGGCAGCGGCACGCGCGACGGCTTCGAGTCCATCACCGAGACCAAGGACGCCTGCCAGTACCGCCAGGAGCTGACCTCCACGGGCGATGTGATCACCACCGTATCCCAGAACCCGAACGCCATCGGCTATGCCTCTCTGGCGGCCATCAAGGACAGCGTCAAGGCGCTGACCGTCAACGGTGTTGCCCCGACGGAGGCGACCGTCAAGGACGGCACGTACCTCGTCCAGCGTCCGTTCGTCCTCGTGACGAAGGAGGGCACTGCCCTGAGCGAGACCGCGCAGAAGTTCTTCGACTTCGCGATCTCTGCGCCTGCCGCGTCCATCATCTCCGATGCGGGCGCAGTCCCGGTGGCCTGAGTCAAAGGTAAGCGCAAGGCGGCTGGTTTTCCCGGCCGCCTTTGGTATATACAGAGGTGCTGGATATGAAAAAGAAATCTCAAGCTCTGGAGACGGTCGTGCACGGCGTGTTCTTGCTCCTTGGCCTCATCACCGTCGGGTGCGTGCTGCTTATCAGCGTGTACCTGATCGTCTCCGGCATTCCCGCCATCCGGCAGATCGGGCTCATCCCGTTCCTGTTCGGCAAGACGTGGGCATCCACGGCGGCGGAGCCGTCCTACGGCATCCTGCCGTTCATTCTCACAAGTGTATACGGAACCGCAGGCGCGATCGTGCTCGGCGTGCCGATCGGCTTTCTGACGGCGGTGTATCTGGCGAAGGTCGCCCCGCCGCGCATCCGCGGCGTCATGTCCGCGGCCGTGAGCCTGCTTGCCGGCATCCCGTCGGTCGTCTACGGTCTCGTGGGCATGCTCGTGCTCGTGCCGGGCATCCGCAAGGTGTTTCATCTGGCTGACGGTGCGAGCCTGCTTGCCGCCATCGTCGTGCTGGCGATCATGATCCTACCGTCGATCATCAAGGTGTCTGTCACGGCGCTCGAGGCCGTGCCGCCCGAGTATGAGGACGCGTCGCTCGCGCTCGGCGCGACGCCGGTCGAGACGTACTTCCGTGTCTCCGTTCCGGCGGCCAAGAGCGGCATCGCCGCCGCCGTCGTGCTCGGTGTCGGCCGCGCCATCGGCGAGGCCATGGCCGTCATGATGGTGTCCGGCAACGTGCCGAATATGCCGAGCCTGTTTCAGAGCGTGCGCTTTCTGACCACCGCCGTTGCGAGCGAAATGTCCTATTCCGGCGGCCTGCAGCGGCAGGCGCTGTTCTCCATCGCGCTGGTGTTGTTTTTGTTCATCATGCTCATCAACGCCACGCTCAACTTCTTCCTCAAGCGCAATAAGGAGGGGGACAAATGAAAAAGAAAGCCATTTCCGGCAGCCGCAGAGCCTACATCCTCACCATGCGCATTCTCATGGGCGCGGCGGCTGCGATCACGGCGGCGCTCGTGCTGTTTCTGATCGCCTATGTGCTCGTCAAGGGGCTGCCGAACGTGTCGTGGACGCTGCTGTCCACCGCGCCGAGCTATCTGTCGGACCGCATCGGCATCCTGCCGGACATTCTCAATACGCTCTATATTGTGATCGCCACGCTGCTGATCGTGCTGCCGCTCGGCGTGGGTGCGGCCATCTACCTGACCGAGTATGCCACGAACCGCCGGATCATCGGCGCCATCGAGTACGCGGCCGAGACACTCTCCGGCATTCCGTCGATCATCTACGGCCTCGTGGGCATGCTGTTTTTCTGCCAGTTTCTGAACATGAAAACATCGCTGCTCGCGGGCGCGCTCACGCTCGTCATCATGAACCTGCCGACCGTCATGCGCACCACGCAGGAGAGCCTCAAGACCGTGCCGCAGAGCTACCGCGAGGGCGCGTTCGGGCTCGGCGCGGGCAAGTGGCGCGTCATCCGCACCGTGGTGCTGCCCGGCTGTGTGGACGGCGTCATCACCGGCTGCATCCTGTCCATCGGGCGCATCCTCGGCGAGTCGGCGGCGCTGCTGTTCACGGCGGGCTTTGCCCACGCGCTCAACGGCTTTTTCGATGGGCTGAGCAGCGCGGGCGCCACGCTCACCGTTGCGCTTTATGTCTACGCCAAGGAACAGGGACAATTCGACGTGGCCTTTGCCATCGCCGCCATTTTGATGCTCCTCACGCTGCTCATCAACGGCGCGGCCATGCTCGTCGAGCGATACTTCAGGAGGAAAAGAAGCCTATGAGTGATATTATGACCGTTCAGGGTCTGGATCTCTGGTACGGAGACCATCAGGCACTGCACGATATCCACATGAACATCCCGGAAAAGAGCATCACGGCGCTCATCGGGCCGTCCGGCTGCGGTAAGTCCACATTTCTCAAAACGCTCAACCGCATGAACGATCTCATCCCCGGCGTGAAGATCACGGGCGATGTGCGCTACCGCGAGCAGGACATTTTTGCCCCCGGCACGGACGTCAACGAGCTGCGGCGCGAGATCGGCATGGTCTTTCAGAAGCCGAACCCGTTCCCGATGAGCATCTACGACAACATTGCCTACGGTCCGCGCACGCACGGCATCAAAAATCGCGCGAAGCTCGACGAGATCGTCGAAAAGTCGCTGCGCGGCGCGGCCATCTGGGACGAGGTGAAAGATCGTTTGAAGAAAAACGCCCTCGGTCTCTCCGGCGGCCAGCAGCAGCGCCTGTGCATCGCCCGCGCGCTCGCGGTCGAGCCCGAGGTGCTGCTCATGGACGAGCCCACGAGCGCGCTCGACCCCATCTCCACGTCGAAGATCGAGGAGCTGGCCATGCAGCTCAAGGAGCAGTACACGATCGTCATCGTCACGCACAACATGCAGCAGGCGGTGCGTATCTCCGACCGCACGGCGTTTTTCCTGCTCGGTGAGCTCGTCGAGTGCGACGACACGGAGCGGCTCTTCTCGCAGCCGCAGGACAAGCGCACGGAGGATTACATCACAGGGAGGTTTGGCTGATGAGAAGCCGGTTTGATGAACAGCTCGCACTCCTGAATAAGGAGATGATCGAGATGGGCGCACTGTGCGAGGAAGTCATCGCGCTCGCGTCCAGGGCGCTCACGGAGGCGGATCCGGAGCTGGCGAAGAAGGTCGGGCCGCTCGACGCGGAGATCGACCAGAAGGAGCGCAACATCGAGTCGCTGTGCCTCAAGCTCCTGCTGCAGCAGCAGCCGGTCGCGCGCGATCTGCGCCAGATCTCGGCGGCGCTGAAGATGATCACGGACATGGAGCGCATCGGCGACCAGGCCGAGGACATTGCGGAGATCATCCAGTTTCTCGCCGGACGTTCGGCGGAAAATGACGATTTGCTGCGCGAAATGGCGCGCTCGACCATCCATATGGTCACAGAAAGTGTTGACGCCTACGTTCAGCGTGATACAATGCTGGCAGAGACGGTCATCGCCGAGGACGACGTTGTGGACAACGCCTTTGACGAGGTCAAGCGCCGGCTGATCGACAAGATTGCCGCCCATCCCGAAGACGGGGAGTACGCGCTCGACCTGCTCATGATCGCCAAATACTTCGAGCGCATCGGCGACCACGCGACGAACATCGCCGAGTGGGTGATCTTCTCGGTCACCGGGGTGCACAAGGAGGGGTAGGACATGATCTGGTGTGTGGAGGACGACGCCAGCATCCGCGACATTGAGGTCTATACGCTTACGTCCACGGGTTTTGAGGCCCGCGGCTTTGCCGACGGCGTCTCGTTTTGGTCGGCGCTGCAGACGCAAAAGCCGGATCTGGTCGTGCTCGATGTCATGCTGCCCGGTGTGGACGGCATCGAGCTGCTGCAGCGTATGAAGGCGTCGGCGGAGCTGCGCACCATCCCGGTCGTCATGGCCACGGCCAAGGGCGCGGAGTATGACAAGATCCGCGGTCTCGACCTCGGCGCAGACTACTATCTCGTCAAGCCCTTCGGCGTGATGGAGCTGGTGTCCTGCGTCAAGGCGGTGCTGCGCCGCTGCCGGCCGGACAAGGCTGCGCATCTGCTGCGCAGCGGTGGTCTCGTCGTCGACCTCGATGCACACACGGTCACGGTCGACGGCGCGCGCGTCGCGCTCACATATAAAGAATTTGAACTTCTGCGCCTGTTTCTGTCCCATCCGGGCATGGCGTTCACGCGCGACCAGCTCTTTCAGGAGATCTGGGGCATGGACTACTGCGGTGAGACCCGCACGGTCGACATGCACATCCGGACGCTCCGGCAGAAGCTCGGCCCCTACGGACGGCGGATCGAGACGGTGCGCAATGTTGGCTACCGCATGGAGGCAACGACATGACCAAAAAGATTTTTCAATCGATCCTGCTCGTGGCCGGGTGTGTGCTGCTGGCAAGCCTGCTGATCATCATGGGCTTTCTCTACAGCTATTTCGGCGGCGTGGAAGAAAACCAGCTGCGCGACGAGCTGAGCCTCGCCTCGGCCGCCGTGGAAAGCAGCGGCACGGACTATCTCTCGCAGCTCACGGCCGGGCGCTGCCGCCTGACGTGGATCGCGGCCGACGGCAGCGTTTTGTACGACACCAAGACCGATGCCGAGAGCCTTGAAAACCACGCCTCGCGCGCCGAGGTCAGTCAGGCGCTGAGCACCGGCACGGGCGAGAGCACGCGCTATTCCTCGACGCTTCTGGAAAAGACCATGTACTATGCCCAGCGGCTCACGGACGGCACGGTGCTGCGCATCTCCATCAGCCGCGCGACGGTCGGCATGATCGCCGTCGGTATGCTCCAGCCGCTGCTGCTCGTGCTCATTGTGGCGCTCATCCTCTCGGGCATGCTGGCCAGGCGCCTGTCGCGGCGTATCGTCGATCCGCTCAACAGCCTCGATCTCGAGCACCCGCTCGATAACGACGCCTATGAGGAGCTCTCGCCGCTGCTCAAGCGCATCCACCACCAGCACGTCGAGATCCGGACACAGCTGCGCGAGCTGCGCGAAAAGACCGACGAATTCACGCAGATCACCGGCAGTATGCGCGAGGGGCTCGTCCTGCTCGACGAGCATGGCGATATCCTGAGCATCAACGCCGCGGCGCAGGCGCTCTTCGGCGCGGACGCGCAGTGCGTCGGCCGGGACTTTCTCACCATCGAGCGCAGCCACGAGATCAGTGCCGCCATTCAGGCCGCCGCCGACGACGGCCACAGCGAGGTGCGCGCCGAGCGCGCGGGGCGCATCTATCAGTTTGACATCAGCCGCATCGCATCCGACGGGAAACCGATCGGCACGGTCATCCTCGCCTTCGACATCACGGAGCAGGAGTTTGCCGAGCGCAACCGCCGGGAGTTCACGGCGAACGTCTCGCACGAGCTCAAGACGCCGCTGCAGGGCATCATCGGCAGCGCCGAGCTGATCGAAAACGGTATGGTCAAGCCAGACGACCTGCCGCGCTTCGTCGGCCACATCCATACCGAGGCCGCCCGCCTCGTCACGCTCATTGACGACATCATCCGCCTGTCGCAGCTCGACGAGGGCGGCGAGCTGCCGACCGAGCCCGTCGATCTGCTTGCCGTGGCGCAGGAGGCGGCGCAGATGCTGCAGGACGCTGCGGCAGCGCGGCAGGTCACGGTCAGCGTGCAGGGGGAGCCCACTGTGATCCCCGGCGTGCGCCGCCTGCTCTATGAGATCGTCTACAATCTCTGCGACAACGCCATCAAGTATAACCGTGACGGCGGCCGCGTGGATATCACCGTTGCGCACGACGCCGACGGCAGCAGCGTCACCGTTGCCGACACCGGCATCGGCATCGCGCCGGAGCATCAGAGCCGCGTGTTCGAGCGCTTCTACCGCGTGGACAAGAGTCACTCGAAGGCGTCCGGCGGCACGGGGCTGGGACTCTCGATCGTCAAGCACGCCATGCAGCTGCACCACGGCCGCATCGAGCTTGAGAGCACGCCGGGCACGGGCACGACCATTCGCGCCATCTTCCCGAAGGCGTGAGCAGCAAAACAAAAAGACGAGATTTTCACGGATGAAAATCTCGTCTTTTTTATGGTTCTTCAATAGCAGGCGGCTTTTGGCTTTCAGCGCGGCGGCGGTCTGACGAGCCGATCCGTCGAACCGTAAGTCTGAGCCGTGCCGGGGAAAACAGCAAGGCTCTGCCGCTCAGAAAACAGCGTCGACAAGCCGTCTGGTGTAATCCGACTGCGGGTGCAGGATGACCTCGTCGGGCAGACCGCTCTCCACGATCCTGCCGTCATGGAGCACGATGACTCTGTCACAAAACTGCTGTACCAGCGCGATGTTGTGGCAGATGAAGAGATAGGCCAGCTTCCTTTCCTTCTGCAGCTGCTGCAGAAGCTCGATGATCTGCTTTTGCACGGTCACGTCCAGTGCGGAGGTGGCCTCGTCAAAGATGAGGATGCGCGGGTCATTCATCAGTGCTCTTGCGATGGCCGCGCGCTGGCACTGGCCGCCGGAGACCTGATGCGGATAGCGCGCGAGAAACGTGGCCGGCAGGCCGCAGCTTTCCAGCAGCGCGCGGGCCTTTGCCTCGCGTTCGGCCTTCGGTACACCCTTGTTGCGCAGGCTCTCGCAGATGCCGTCGCCCAGTGTGCGGCGCGGATCGAAGGAGTCGGCCGGTGACTGAAAGACCATCTGGATCTTCGCGTAGACCGGGATCAGATCCCGCCCCCTGAGCCGGGTAATATCTTGCCCGTCGATGAAGATCTGCCCGCCGGTGGCGTCGATCTGGCGGGTGATGAGCCTGGCGATCGTGGACTTGCCGGAGCCGGATTCGCCCACGATGCCGAGGATCTCACCGGGCTGTACCTCAAAGCTCACATGCTCGACGGCGAAAAATGCATCCCTGCCGGCGCGGGAAAAGGCTTTGGAGAGGTCTGCGACCTTCAGGATCGGTTCCATTTATGCCTTCTCCCTCCTCAGTCTCGGGACTGCGCTCAGCAGCTTTACCGTGTAGTCATTCTGCGGGTTTTCCAGCACGTCCTTCGCCGCTGCGTATTCCATCACGCGGCCGTTGGAGAGCACGACGATGCTGTCGGCCATCGCGGAGACGACGCCGATGTCGTGCGTTACGATGATGATCGCGGTGCCGAAGGCCTCGCGGACATGCAGCATTTCCTCCACGACCTGCCGCTGTACGGCCATGTCGAGCGCGGAGGTGGGCTCGTCCGCCAGGAGAACGGCCGGATTCATCAGCATGGCGATCGCAATGCCCGCGCGCTGATTCATGCCGCCGGAGAGCTCGAAGGGATAGCTGTCCCAGATCCGCTCACCGTCCTGAAAGTGCAGCTTTTCAAAGAGCTCCAGCGCGGCGCGCTTTGCCTCGGCCACATCCACCTTGCGGTGCGCCGCCATGCTCTCGATGATCTGCTCGCCGATCGTGCGGGTCGGGCTCAGGGACGCGCCGCAGTCCTGAAAGATCATGCCGATCTTCTCGCCGCAGATCCTGCGCATCTCCTTGGGCGGCACGTCCGGAAGGCTTTTTCCTTCAAACCAGATGTCGCCTCTTGTGACCATGCCGCTGCTGCCCAGAAGCCCCATCGCGGCCTTGAGCAGCGTGGATTTTCCGGAGCCGGACTCACCCACCAGACCAAGGATCTCGCCGGAATGGAGCTGAAAGCTCACGTCATGGACGACGGGCTCCCCGTTGAAGGAGACCTCCACATGCTGATAGTCCAATAATACTGCCATAAAAAACGACCTCATTCGGATGTTGTCTGAAAAACGGGCATCGGCTCAAAACGGAAATCTTCCGCGCTGAGCCCATGTCCGTCCGGGGAACGGAGGGGCGGATGCTTCCGCCCCTCTCGGCTTGCCGAAGAACCTCGTAGCCTTTGCGCCCGCAGGCGCAAAGAAGTCCAATCATTTTCTTCGGCGACATGTGCGGCGAAGAAAATACTTCTCAGGCTGCAAGTGTGGAATTTGTGCGCCGGCGGCGCACAAATTATGCGCGCAGCAGACTGCAAACCCCTTTGTCAAAAAGTAGTACTTTTTGACAGCCTCTGAGGGGCGGAATACTTCCGCCCCTCTTTCTTTTGCTTACTGGATATCGAGATCCGCGGTCAGCTCGTAGAAGTCGCAGGTGTGTGCTTCGAGACCGGAGACGTTGGCCTTCATGATCATGCTCATGCGCAGGAAGGAGCAGAAGACGTAGGAATTGTCGTCCAGCAGCTGCTGCTGCATCTCGACGGCGATCTTCGCACGCTCGGCCGGATCGAAGGTGGTGCGCAGCTGGACGGCAAGTTTCTCGAGCTTGTCGCTGTGGTGGCCGCCGGAGTTCTTGACCGATTCGTCCAGACAGTAGGTGTCGAAGAAGTTCTGGGGATCGCCCAGGCCGGCGTTGACGTTGGCGCTGACCCAGATGTCCCATGCCGTGGGATCCTTGCGGATGCTGTTGTGATCCTTGGTGCAGTTGATCTGTACGTCAATGCCGATGTCCTTGAGCGTCGACTGCGCGGATTCGGCCAGCAGGGGCAGCTCCTGACGGGACGGGTAGGTCAGCCAGCGGATCGTGAGCTTGACGCCGTTCTTTTCGCGGATGCCGTCGCCGTCAGTGTCGACCCAGCCGGCGGCCTCCAGCTCTGCCCTGGCCTGATCGGGATCAAAGGACACGGTCTGAATGCCCTGACCAAACGCGAAGCTGTCGGGGAAGGCACCGGTCGCGGTGTAGCCGTAGCCGTTGAGCAGCACGTCGACGAAGTCCTGCTTGTTGATGCCCATGGCGATCGCCTTGCGCACGGCGGGATCACTCATGATCGTGTAGCCGGAGTTCTCCTTGTGGAGGTTCATCATGCCCCAGAAGCAGCGGCTGGTCTGGATGCTGGTGAACTTGTAGTTGTCGTTCTCAAAGAGCGGATAGCTGGCATAGGCCATGCCGTAGGCTGCGTCGATTTCGCCGGACTGGAGCGCCATGGCCAGCGTGTCACCGTCGGAAATGGTGCGGACGGTGATCTCGTCGACCTTGACCTCGCCGTCCCAGTAGTTGACGTTTTTGATGAGATTCACATGGTCGTCCGTGACGACTTCGGTCGCCACATAGGGACCGGTGCCGACGACGCAGCCGTTGTCGGGGATGCCGACCTCCATGTCGATGATGCAGCCGTAGGCCTCGGAGAGATAGTTCATCAGGATGGGGTTGGGCTCGGAGGTGACGATGGTCAGCTTCTGACCGTCGGCCTCCATCGAGGCGATCTTGAGGTTGCCGGCGGCGCGCTCGTGGACCTCGATCAGGTGCTCGAGACAGGCCTTGACCGCGGCGGCGTCACACTTCTTGCCGTTGGAGAAGCAGACCGCATCCTTGATCACAATCTCCCAGGTGGTCGCATTGACGTTGACAGCGCTCTCCGCCAGCCAGGGCTCGAGCGTGCCGTCGTCCGCGATCTTCATCAGCGTCTCGCCGACGCCGTAGCGGATGCAGGCCCAGCCGGAATAGGCTTCATGAGGGTTGATCGTCGGCTCTTCGTTTTCGGCGTTGAAGGTGGTGTCGCCGAAGACAAAGGTCTTTTTTCCGCCGGATTGGGCGGGCGTGTTGGAGTTGCCGCAGCCGGCCAGAATGCCGAGCGAGAGGCAGAGCACCAGAAGGGAAGCTAGGATCTTTTTCATGTTCTCTGTTTCCTTTCCTTTGTTTATATAGGGCCCGAATTATCGTGCCCGGGAGTTCTTTGGGTCCATGTAGTCGCGCACGGTGTCGCCCAGAAGGTTGAAGATCACGACCGACAGGAAGATCGCGAAGCCGGGCGACAGCACGAGCCATGGGTAAGTCTGCAGCATGCTGCGTCCGCCGCTCATCATATTGCCCCACTCGGCTGTGGGCGGCTGCGCGCCGAGATTCAGAAAGCTCAGCCCTGCGAGCTCCATCATCATCGTGCCGATATCCAGCATGGCCGTGACCAGGATCGGGCCGAGGATATTCGGCAGGATATGCCGCAGGATCATCTGCATGGAGTTGTCGCCGGAGAGCCGTGCCGCGGCCACAAAGCCGCTGGTTTTGAGCGCCAGCGTCTGACTTCGCGCCACGCGCGCATATTTCGGCCAGCTGATGACCGCCAGCGCGAGTACCGCGTTGCCGACGCCGCCGCCCAGCATCGCCGCGATCGCCAGGGCAAAGACCAGCCCCGGAAAGGCCAGACACACGTCCGAGATGCGCATCACGACGGAGTCCATCGCGCCGCCGTAGTAGCCGCAGAGCGTGCCGACGGCGGTTCCGAAGACCGAGATGACGCCGACGAGCGCCAGCGTGGAGAAGATGCTTGTCTGCGCGCCGACCACAACGCGGGAGAACATGTCGCGCCCGTAGCGGTCGGTACCCATCCAGTGCTCGGCCGAAGGCGGGAGAAGCGACTTTGACAGGTCCTGCGCATAGGGGTCGTAAGGGACGATCTTGTCCGCAAAGATCGCAACGAGAAGCAGCGCTGCCGCTAAGATCAGAAAGAGGGTCAGACGGACTCGGATACGGTTCTTCCTGACTTTTTGTACACGGACTGTGACGGTTTCGTTCATCGCTCGATCCCTCCCAGCCGGATCCTCGGATCAAGGAAGTGATAGCTCAGGTCGGTGATCAGGTTGACCACGACGTAGATGATGGCCATCCACATCACGTAGGCCTGAATGATCGGGTAGTCGCGCATGTTGATCGCATCCACCGCCAGCTTGCCGACGCCGTCCCACATGAAGATGGACTCGACGATGGCCGTGCCGCCGAGCAGCGAGCCGATCGAAAGCGTCAGCAGCGTGATGATCGTCACGAGTGAGGCTTTCATGACGCTCTTGATCAGGGTCGTGGAGAACTTTACGCCTCTGGCCCTGGCGCCGAGCACATAATCCTTTTCCAGCTCATCCAGAACGGTTGCGCGGACCTGCCGCAGATACTTGGCCGACATGGCGATCGCCAGCGTCAGGGCGGGCAGCGCCACGCTCTGCAGGCTGACGCCGCCGGAGATGACCGGAAACCAGCCGAGCCTGATCGCAAAAAAGTACATCAGCAGCAGGGAGACGAAAAAGTTCGGCAGGGAGTTGCCGATAAAGCTCGCCGTGCGGATCACGTAATCGGTCGCCGTGTTCTGCTTCACCGCCGACCAGATCCCGAGCGGGATCGAGATCAGCACGGTCAGCAATATGGAAACGGCCGTCAGCAAAAGCGTGGCCGGCAGCTTGGAGACGAAGGTTGAGAACACCGGCTTGTTCGAGACGTAGGAGGTGCCCATGTCACCCCTGAGCAGATTGCCGAGCCACGTGAAGTACTGCACAACAAAGGGTTTGTCCAGACCCAGCTCTGCTCTGGCGTTGTCGATCATTTCCTGCGAAATCGTGCCGCTCGTGTTCTCCATTTTCTGCTCGACCACGTCGCTGCCGGCAATTCGCATCATACCGTAGGACAAAAATGTGATCGCAAGCAGGATCGGGATCAGCTGCAGCAGGCGCTTGAGCGCGTAGTTTTTCATGCCGTGCCTCTCCTGTTATTTGAAAGCTGCAATGGTGAAGATCGGCGTGGGATTGATGAACTCGTCGATCTCGGCATAGATGCGTTTATAAACGCCTTTGTCCACGGTGACACGCTCAAAGCCGGCCTCGATGAGCAGCTGCACGTCCCACTGCGGGCGCGGCCCGTGATAGGCGCCGATCTCCATCGTGATGGCATTGTTTTCGGCCATCAGATCGTCCGGCACCAGCTTGTGCGCGTGGTTTTCGGGCAGCTCGTGCTTCTTTTGCCCTTGCTGCTCATCTTCCAGCGCGGCGCTGTAATCCGCGTCAAAGTTGATGAGCACGCCGCCGGGCTTGAGGATCCTGTACCACTCCCGATAGGCCTTTTCGACATGCGGCAGCGTCCATGTCAGATTCCGTGTCACCAGCACGTCGAAGCTCTCCGCCTCGAAGTCCGGGTTTTCTGCGTCCATGATCCGGAACGTGGCGTCCAGCCCCAGAACGGCGGCCATATGCTCGGCGTGTTCGATCATGTCCGGTGTCAGGTCGATGCCGGTCGCCTCGTGCCCCTCGGCGGCAAACAGGCAGGCGAAGAAGCCGGTACCCGTGCCGATGTCCAGGACCCGGAGCGGCCGCCCCTGCGGCAGATACCGGAAAAACTCCGCGAGCCAGCGCGCCCGCTTCTCGCTGTCGAATTCACGCAGTCTCTGCGCTTCAAAGGCCTCCGCCCGGTGAGACCAGTAGTGAGCCACGCGATGCTTGATCAGTTCCATATGCTTCCCCTCTCTGCTGCAGCCGGCGGCCCTTTCGCCCTCGTGCAGCTGCCTATCCAATAAGCGGAAATGCAAGCTGCTTACATTATATTCTGTCTTTCTTCGATGCGTAAGCCCCCCGGGGGGATAAAAAATTGCGCTGACCGCGGCCTTTTCCCGCTTCCGGATCCCCCCGGGGGGCTTGTCAAAAGGGGTGGCGCGTGATACGGTAACGAAGTAAACGGAGGCTGCCATGCAAGCAAAAATGATCGCCGGGCACGAGTTGACGCCGGGCAAAACGGTAAAAGATCACATCCACGTGGAGGGCACCGAGCTGCACGTCCCGCACGTCCTGCTCTGCGGTGAGCAGCCGGGACCGACTGTGCTCATCACCGCAGGCATCCACAACGCGGAATATGTCGGCATTCAGGCGGCCATCGAGCTGTCCAATGAGCTTGACGTTTCCATACTGCGCGGCAACGTGATCCTTGTTCCGCTGGTCAACCGTTCGGGCTTTGAAAACCGCACCATGTCCCGCGTTTTCGAGGACGGCAAAAATCTCAACCGCGTGTTCCCCGGCGACCGGGAAGGGAGTGAGGCCGAGCGTCTGGCGCATATGCTCTTCGAGGTCTTTATCCGCAACGCAGATGCTTATATCGACCTGCACTGCGGCGACGGCTATGAGACGCTGATCCCCTATTGCTATTATCTGGGTGATGCGCCTGCCGAAGAGACGGCGAAACGGATGGTCGAGTGCGTGAATGTAAAGTATGTTGTGCGCTCGCACTGCCGCACGGGCGGGGCTTATAATCTTGCCTCTCTCCACGGCGTTCCCAGCGTGCTCATCGAGCGCGGCCAGCTCAGCCTGTTCAGCCGGGAGGAGATCGAGGCGGACAAGGCCGATGTGCGCAACATCCTGCGCCGGCTCGGCGTACTGGATGGGGACTGGACCCGCTATCCCAAGCAGGAGCTGCTGGAGTATAACGACGATGCGCCCTGCACCGGCTGCTGGTACCCGGAGAAAAAGCCGGGCGACCGTTTCCGGAAGGGCGAAAAGCTTGGCGAGATCCGCGACTATTTCGGCAAAAGCATCTTTACGGAGCTCGCACCCGCAGACGGGGTGCTGCTGTATCAGACCGCGTCGTTGAATATCATTGAGAAAGGCCCGATGGTGAGTTATGGTGTGCCGAGACCCGATCCTTGAAGAGAATAAAAACTACTGGACCGACCGTGCCCCCGGCTATTCGGAGGTCAACCGGCTGGAGCTGGCTACGGCGCAGCGGCAGAGATGGAAGGACTGCATACGTGAAGAGCTGACGCGGCGGTTCCCCGATCGTTCGCTTGCCGACTTGCAGGTGCTGGAGGTCGGCACCGGGCCGGGCTTCTTTGCCATCCTGCTGCGCGAGCTGGGCTGCGCCGTGACGGCCATCGACCTTACCCGTGCCATGCTCGCCGAGGCAAAAGAAAATGCCGGCACTCTGGCCGACGAGATATGTTTTATGGAAATGAACGCCGAGGCGCTCTCCTTCGCGCCCGAGCGCTTCGACGCGGTCATCAGCCGCAATCTGACCTGGAATCTGCCGCACCCCGATCGGGCGTATGCCGAGTGGACGCGGGTGCTGAAGAAGGGCGGCGTGCTGCTGAATTTTGACGCGAACTGGTACGCCTATCTCTTCGATGAGGACGCGCAGGCGGCCTGGGACCGTGACCGCAGGAGCAGCGCCGAACGCGGCGTCCGGGATCAGAACGTAGAGGCCGAGGGCGAGCACTTCGATGTGATGGAGGAGATCGCCCGCCGCGTGCCGCTGTCAAAAATCGCACGCCCCGCGTGGGATCTGCAGCAGCTTGCCTCCCTCGGCCTGAAGGCCGAGGCCGATGAGACAGTCTGGAAGCGCGTCTGGTCGGAGGAGGAAACGATCAGCTTCGCCTCCACTCCGATGTTTCTGGTGCGGGGATGGAAATAGCTGCCTTTGTTTTTCCTCGTCCGGGATAAAGCCGAACCAGAACAGCAGGATCTTTTTTGCGCCGCGCTCTTGACACTCGGGCGGGGCAGTGCTATGATGCGCTTGCGATTAAATATCTCTAACCGCTTGATTTTCTGAGGAGGTATCCCATGTATCAGATCACACTGAACATAGACGGCATGATGTGCGCCATGTGCGAGAGCCACGTCAACGACGCGGTGCGCAATGCGTTTCCGGTCAAGAAGGTCACGTCCTCGCACAGCCGGGGCGAGACGGTCATCCTCTCCGAGACGGCGATCCCGGAGGCGGAGCTGCGCCCGGTCTTTACTAAGCTCGGCTACGCGCTCACGGGCTATGCCTGCGTTCCCTATGAGAAAAAGGGGCTGTTCCGCCGGCACTGAGCGCACCCCAATGCCAAGCGGCAGGCGGCGGTCATCTGACCGCCGCCTGCCGCTTGTGTTATTTCGGCTCGAAGCCGCGCTCCATGCAGTACACGCGCAGGATGGCTGCCTGT
>ERZ791645.1178-NODE-1178-length-17737-cov-4.814161_pt1 | contig 17737 bp, 17 predicted proteins | sample MGYA00509939_ERZ791645 | MGnify/ENA primary metagenome ERZ791645 (study PRJEB30046, sample SAMN00715249) | human gut metagenome | study: EMG produced TPA metagenomics assembly of the A metagenome-wide association study of gut microbiota in type 2... | reverse complement strand
TTTCAGAACCTTATGCAAGCCTTATGAGAGAAGCAGCAGGAGAATATGCGAGTCAGATTTTCCAGAAATTGCGTGACTATGAGTATAATGAGCAGATGATGAAGCTTTATATAATGGGTGGAGGTGCAAAACTTATTGAGATATTTGGAGATTATGACAGAGACAGAGTAACCTTTAACCATGATATCAGAGCGAATGCGAAAGGTTATGAATATTACTGCTATATGATTCTAAAGCACCAGCAGGGAAAGAAGGCGATGTAAATGGCAGAAAAAACATGGAATAAGAATGTCAGATTTAACACAAATAGTGAGAGTGCAATGCAGGCGTGGAGCCTGCTTCACTCTGACGAGGTGGAGAATGGTTTCAAGTCGCAGAATGAATTTATCATCTGTGCAATTAATGATTATTATGAGAGATATGTGCAGAAGAAGGATGATCCTTATCTTGAAACGAGAGAAAAGGAAGATGCTTTCGTGGAGCGTATTGTAAGTCAGGTTACAGAAAAGATACTGACGAATCTGCCAACTCTTGCAGGAATGTATATGATGCAGCAACAGGCAATTCTTACGGCAGGCCTGCAGAATGCAGGAATGCCAATGATGAATTTTACAGCAGGAGCTATGAATACCAATATGACGGAGGATGGAACACTGAAGGTGGACGAGAGTATAAAAAGTGGGATGGCAGAAAATCAGGCTGCAACTAAAAAATCAGAGGATATTTTAGATGAGGAGCCAGAAGATAATGAATTTCTTGATTTTTCTTTTGGAATGTTATTCCGATTAAATTCATAATGCAAATGGCAGTAGGACATGTTATGATATTTAAAATACGAATGGAGAAAGGGATTACATGGACAAACTGGATATAGTAACAGATGAGTCAGGCAATGAGGTTGTTTTACTGCCTGAAATCATATTTTCCAATAAACAGAATATTAATTGGAATGATGTAGAGGATTACTTGGGAAAATATGTAGGAGAATTGATTGAAATAGCAGAGACAAGAGACATTATTTATATTGGAAACAAATTTCCGGATGAATATGGCGGTTCTAGTTATACAAGAAAAACAAAGGGCGCAAGAGCAAAAGCAAAGGCAAATGCGGCACAGGGAATCCGAGAAATGGTTGAGATAGCTACTGATAAAGTATATCGGGAAAATCATAAGGAAAAGCATTCCGAGGATGTTCACAATGGATGGTATTATTATGTGACAAGATTTGCAATTCCATTATATAACAATGAGAAAAAGACCGGAGAATATAATGTTTATTCTGCGTGTCTGGTTGTAAACCACGCAGCTAATGGAAAAATGTATCTGTATGATGTAGTGGGCATAAAAAAAGAAGCGAGTAACCCACTCAAGACTATCAAGTAGTCAAGTGGTACAAAACCGCTTCTGAATACATATTATCATTGAGATGTGGAAAAGTCAACAGTTTGTTTAGAAGCTGGCTGATCTTTTTTGGATTCTTTTTTCTGATATGCATTATTGGAGCGATGTGATTGCGAAAGGTTGCAAGATAAATGTATATTAATACCATTATCAGTAAAAAGGCTGCATCTGATGTAAAAACGATAGCCATCGCAAAGAAACCTATCATAATAAAAGGAACTGGGCTACAGAAAATGTATTGTATGTAGCCATATATAGCTATAATCATATAAAATTGAATATACACAATGAAAGAAGCAGATATGTGGAAATATTCCATGTGTCTGCTTTTTTGTTGCCCAGCATACGACAAAAAGGCAGCAACAAGTCTTAGCGAAGCTTGCTCTATGCAGTCATATATACCACACCGCAGGGATGTAACAGCAGGGTATTAGGGGCAGCCGCCACTAACGAGATGGGTTTTTGTAACACGAAAACCGTATCTCGCCTACTATGTTACAGGAATTTCCAAAGCAGCGGAAGTGGATATACGAAAGACCGACAGAGTGACTATCACAGCAAAACAGATAAGAAGAATTACACGAGAGGAGGGATGCGTATGGGCAGACCAAAGAGCAGACAGGCACCAAGAACGACAATGAGCATCCGGGTATCGGAGCGTGAGCGTAGAGAGATAGAGGAGAAAGCAGCGGCTACAGGAATGACACCATCTGCCTATATCCGTACGATGGCATTGGATGGTGGAAATGTGGATATGACCAGTCATGAGGACAGGCAGAAGCTGATGTATGAGCTATCTACAATCGGCAACAACATCAACCAGATAGCACGAATGGCAAATACGAATGTATTTATCTCAAAGTCAGATGTGCAGGAGGTAAATGAGCAGCTGAAACAGATACAGCGACTTCTATTGCAGTATATAAGAAACAGGTAACAGATAACAGATAACAGATGTGCCTGGCATCTATCCATCAGAGAATGCGGCATAAGTGATGAAGAATATGCCAGATTAGTGTTGGAAGCGGCAGAATAAAAATATGGTAGTCATTAGGTGCCCCTTTTGACTACCGTTTTTTTGTTAAAAATTAAAGAGGAGCCGGATCACTCCGACTCCTCCAAGTATGTGTCCGCAAACACATACCCCAATTGCTATCTATAATATACTATAGGCAGGTAAAATATGCAAGCATTATATGGAATTTTTTAAGATGTTTAAGCGAGAGAACAAATCAGGATGAATCGAAATAGCTGAAACATTCGGGTTTACAGAAGATTCGTATTCTCTTGTAATCTTTTCAAATTCACGGATGAATGATTTGATCTCTGTTTTAGAGACTTTCAGTAATTTTAAGTAGTAACAGATAAGGATGATGTAATCGCCGATTGTTTTGAAATTTATGTACGGCATCCCCATTTCTAAAATCAGGCATTGTTTCATTGGTCTTGAAGGGTCCATTTTTTTGAAACGGGTATCATATACCACATCGTTGTGAGCAATGGCATTTCTTAAATCTTTTAAGGCATATACATATTTATAAAGTAATTCCCGGTAAGTATCACTTGATAGATTGATGCCGATTGCACGGGATACTTTTTCACGCATATCAATGGTCAGGCATGAAAGCAAATATCCAAAATCGCCCATGGTGAGAATTTCAAATATTGCCCATAAGGGAACTTCATTGTAATTGACATTATTGTAAAAATGAGTGATTTTCGGATTTTCTTTTCGGTATGCAGCAGCAATGGCATTTTGTATGGAGCCTTGAAGATTTAGTTTGTTGTTCTGGTATTTCTTTTTTATATCTTCACGGGTTCCGGCTGGTGCATTTTTGTAGCTGCTGATTGCTTTATCGTACATATCATAGATACTGCTGGAATCAATTTCTGACATAATGGTGTTCAAAGCAATATTTTTAAGCGCAGTTTCTATAAACATCATTTTTCCATATAAAAGAGATTTTAATTTTGTATCATATTGAATGGTTGCGTTAATCTCATTATATGAAGTGAATGGAAGTCTGTTAGAGGAAGATACAAAAAAACGGTATCCTTTATATCCATGAAAATATCCGGTATTGATGAGCTGTTGTTTTTGTGAACTTCCTGAGATGGAAATTCCATTATCCCTAAGATGCCGCATTAAAGCATCGGGTGATTTATAATCTGTATTTGCCATAGTCTCTCCTAAACATTTGTAATAATAAATTAAGTATAATACATGGGTTTAACATTAACAAGCTACAAGATGGGATTATTCTTTTTCCTAGACTGTTCTGAGGTAAAATCGGGCTGTGTCTGACCGAGGTATTGGCTCAAATTTTCCAGTTTTCGGTTTAATGATTGAACCTCTTTTTCACAATCTTTATAGGTGGAAGTCAGCTTGCTTTTCTGCTTCATCAGTTCCTGATATTCTGCTTTTAGCTTATCAACATTCAATCCTTTTAAGTTTATCCCAGTCTGCTCAAGTACACGTCGTGCACCGCCATATAGAATGAGCTGGCTTTCGTATCGGCGGAAATATGCGTCTGGGTTCTTTGACTTTTTGTAGGCGATGTGATAGGAGCGGTTGGTTTTGTACTGCTCGGCATATTTGATGATTTCTGCAAGGTCTTTCATGCGGTGTTCCAGTTTCACAACGCTCTGTTTGGCAGATTTTCCGGCTTCGGTTTTCACAGTAATCTGATGCTTCAGATCGGAGAGAGAACCAACTTCATTATAGCTTTGTGCAGCAATCTTCAAATTCTCGATAGTTGCCCATTGCTGGAGTCCGGGACTGTTTTGAAATTTTTCATCCGAGGTATCAATGAGCCTGCGGGCAGAGTAGTCTTTTTTCGGAATAACAGATTTTCGCTCACGCTTCATTTCGATGCGTTCCCGGATACGTTCCTTTGTGTATTCCTTACCAAGCGATTTCGTACTGCCACGGACAAAACGTTCTTTATCCAGAGGACGGAAAGAGATGTATTTGGCAGCACTTTCTTCAAAAGATTCCCCTTTAATTTCATATCCTTTGGCTCTCATTAAAAGTAAGAAATCTTCGTATGTGGAAGCTGACTTGATGCAAAAATTGATGTCTCTTCTAAGCTGGGTTTTCCAAGTAGAGCCATTCTGCTCAGACTGCCATTCTTTATATTTTTTACCACGTTCACCACCCGGAATGATGATGGAAAGGTTATGCTCTTTGCATAGTTCATCACTTAGTTTCCGGATGTGGTAATACGACTGTTTGCAGTCGTGATATTTGTTATGCTCGATGTTATCAGCAGCACAAAATATGATGTGATTATGAATATGTCCTTTATCAATGTGTGTGGTGAGAACATACGAATATTTCCCTTCTAAAACCTTGTCAGCAAGTTCTTTTCCAATGCGGTGAGCTTCCTTATAACTGACTTCTCCCGGAGCAAAAGCCTGTATCAGATGATAGGCTTTGTTAGGACTGTTCTCCCTGCAATGGTCAAGGGTGTACTTAAAGTCAATCGCTGCTGTTTCTGGCGCACACGCATAAGATGAAACATAGATTTGCTCATCTGTTTTGTCGGGATTGCAGATGTAATCTATTGCTTTATCAACGGTTGCTTTGATAGCATGGATTTTTGTGTATGCCATACTTTATTCATCAACTCCTTTACTTCATTCATATCGTCCTGATAGATGTTTCCGGTACTGTTTACCCGCTTTGCAATCTGATTCAGACTGGAGCTGATTCGTCCAAGCTCTGTATTATAATTTCGCAGATAACTGTAATCGACATCATACACATATCCATATAAAATCAGTTTGCGTAAAAAGGCTGACATGCTTTTCATGCCGGATGCTTTGAACTTGGTATTGAGAATGTATTGCTCATCATCACTGAGATAAAATTGCACCGGATTAGTGCGGTTTCGGTTTGCCATTGTGCCACGTCCTTTCTAAATTTGGGTACAAAAAAACTGCTGTAAAATGTTCGATTTTTACAACAGTCTGTTTCATGTTTTATTCAATTTTGGGTGTAATTACCCATAGCAAATTGTAGCAAAAACGGCAGGAAAGGTCAATGCATTTCGACGGTAAAATGAAGAGTAATCGAAGAAAAATCGAGAGAGGGTTAGGGACACTTCCTTATGGAAATTCATACGCACAGACGATAGGAAAGTGTGGGAAATTTCGCCTGTGTCATGACACAGGCAGTGCTTGCTAAGGTTGTTTTTGGCACTCCTGGAGGGTGTGCCGGATGTTTTATTAGTTTAGAAAAAGTAAATAAAGACTTGACGTTTAAATCTTACACGTGTAAGATATGAGGTGATATCAATTTCAAATTTTAAAATGGAATGGAGGAAGGCACATGAAAATACAGAGAAAAATATGGAACTATATATTGATACTTGTACTTGGTATGATGGGCATGATTACAATTATCTTCTTTTTAGTTGAGAAATTGCTGCTGGGGGACGGGAGATGTTATATACCGCAGAGAGCAATTATGATTGCTTTGATGTTATGCGTGTTTTGGCAGGTAGCATTGATAACAGTGGCATGTCTGTTAGGAAGGCGGATTAAAAAGATTTTTCATGGTGTAGTCAAAATGATGATGACGATAGTAACCGTTTCCGGTACTCTTTGTCTTGTTTTGTTTCTCGCATGGAATTGGTTGATATATAGTTTTAAGTTTGATGAAAAAGTAGAGCAATATGATGAACATATCGCTTTATATGTGAATAATACATTTGTAAGAACCAGATTTAGATATCCGCATTATATGTATGAAGAAAACTGGTTAATCATGAGAACGTTAAGTGATGATGAATTGCAGGAGGCAGTTTTGAAATATGGTGATCCAGATGATTATTATAATTAACATAGGAAATTTGATAGAATTTATAGATTCAAATTTTTGAAATACAATGGGAAAAATTTTTGAATTGAAATCTTACAACTGTAAGAAAAGGAGATGCTATGACGAAAAAAAAGAAAAAAAGCAGGATATACATTATATGGCTCGTGAATTTATGTTTGATTACAGCTGTGGTTGCCTTTTTTGTATGGTATGAAAGTGTACCTGATGTATCACCGGAGAAGGTTCTTAAAACATATATGGCTCATATTTCAAATCGAGAATATGAACAAATGTATGAAATGATTGATGCAGGAATATCTGGGAATATCAGTCAGGAAGATTTTGTGAAACGTAATTCTGCTATTTATGAGGGAATTGGTGTAGATAATATTAAAATTCATATTACATCTTATGATAAAGAACAAAAAGAGATATGTTATGAAACATCTATGGATACTGTTGCAGGAAATGTAACTTTTGAAAATAAGGCATCATTTATACTGGAAAAAGGCAAATATAAGCTGATATGGAATGATTCTTTGATATTTCCAGAGCTGGATTCCACAGATAAGGTAAAAGTGTCTACAACAAGTGCTAAAAGAGGGCAGATTATAGACCGAAATGGTCACATGCTTGCAGGCGAGGGAGTGGCTTCTTCTATAGGCGTAGTTCCCGGAAAATTAGAGAATAAGAATGATGCTATCAGTCAGTTGGCAGAATTATTGGAAATGAAAACAGAAGATATAGAAAAAAAATTAGCAGCAAAATGGGTAAAAGATGATTCATTTGTACCATTAAAAACAGCTCCAAAGGTGAATGAATTAAAACTGATGTCGATTGAGCCAGATCAGGAAACATTGGCAGAGAAAGACAGACAGGAGAAATTATTAGAGATTCCAGGTGTGAAAATTTCAGATATCACTGTAAGGGAATACCCACTGGGGGAGGCTGCTGCACATTTAGTAGGATATGTTCAAAACGTTACAGCAGAAGATCTAGAAGAACATGACGGGGAAGGATATACATCGAACAGTGTTATTGGAAAAAGTGGAATGGAAGGATTATTTGAAAAAGAATTAAAGGGACAGAATGGGTGTTCTATTACTATTGTTGATTCAAATGGCAATAAGAAAAAAATCATAGTAAGCACGATTGTAGAAAATGGAAAAGATATAAAACTAACGATAGATTCGAATTTGCAAAAAGAATTATATGAACAATTTAAAGATGATAAGAGCTGTTCAGTTGCTATGAATCAGTATACGGGAGAAGTATTGGCTTTAGTCAGTACACCTTCATATGATAACAACGATTTTATTAGGGGCATGTCAAGTGAAAAGTGGAATGCGCTGAATGAAGATGAGAACAAACCTATGTATAATCGTTTTCGACAGGTCTGGTGTCCAGGCTCTACGTTTAAGCCAATCATAGCTGCTATTGGATTAACAACGGGGGCGATTGATCCTAACGAGGATTATGGAAATGAAGGTTTGAGCTGGCAGAAAGATTCATCATGGGGGTCTTATCATGTAACGACGCTTCATGCCTATGAGCCAGTTATTTTAAAAAATGCTTTGATATATTCAGACAATATTTATTTTGCCAAGGCGGCATTAAAAATTGGTGAAAGAGATATGGAAAGTTCATTGACAAAATTGGGATTCAATGAAGAACTTCCGTTTGATATTAAAGTGGCGAAATCGCAGTTTTCTAACACAGATAAAATTGAGAAAGAGATACAGTTGGCTGATAGTGGGTATGGACAAGGTCAGATTCTTGTAAATCCTTTGCATATGGCTTGTATATATTCTGCATTTTGCAATGAAGGAAATATGATAAAACCATATCTTACATATAAGGAAGATGCGATACCGAACGTTTGGATCACAGCGGCATTTACAAAGGATGCAGCACAGATGGTTTTGGAGGATACAAAAGAAGTCATAAACAATCCTCATGGTACTGGCTATGCAGCATGCAGAACGGATATTACATTGGCTGGAAAAACAGGAACTGCAGAAATCAAAGCGTCAAAAGAAGATACAACAGGAACGGAATTGGGATGGTTTTCTGTTTTTACAACGGATGAAAATATGGATCGTCCTATTATGATTATTAGTATGGTAGAAGATGTAAAGGGAAGAGGTGGAAGTGGTTATGTTGTCAAAAAAGATAGTCAGGTTCTTGAAAAGTGGTTGTCTGATAATTAGTATAGGATTTTTGATGGAAATTTCGGGATGTAAAGGGAATACAGAAGAACCAGTAGCTTCTGAATCTGTTGAAATTGTCGATGAGAGAAAAATAGATGACAATTTTATAAACATTCCGATAGATATTTATGTGGAAGCTGCAAAAAACAATGAACTAACGGATATGGAAACCGTATGTAAAGTCATAAAAAGATTCGGGGAATGTGGATATGCAGCGGTTGATTGTGAAAATCGAGTTGATATGACACAAATGCAAAGTGTGATGGATTTTTGTGATTCGGTAGAGAACCAGAAAGAAGCAGAAGTGACAATTATCCAAGTGAGTAGTTTGGGAGGATTTTCAGTCTATCATTTACAGACAGAAAATGGAGTGGTTCATGTGAAAAGATGTTACTACGGATATAAAGATGGAATTATGAAAAGTGAAGATGAGGGTGAATATCAAACCGATTATTGGAGATATACCGATGATGGATATCTGATGTTTTCTGGAACTTATTTTTCAGAAGAATTGTATGTATTAACATTAAGTTCTGCAGAAGAGCATGTAGCATTTCGTATACTGCCATTGGATGCAAAGTGTCGGGAATTAAATGAAAAATATCTTTTGCCAATAGGATATGAGTTAAATAATATGTTTTTAGTGGATTGGAATGAGGATGATTTTGGAGAACTGAATTTCTATGACATGTTTGATTTGTTGTATCCAAAGTTGCATAATGAAAAATTTCCATATGTAGCAGATGATAACTTAGGCATAGGTGCAGTTTATCATATTCCTAAAACAGAGTTTGAAAATGTAATTATGGAATATTTTAATATCGACAGTGATAAATTGCAGAAAAAAACTATTTACGATTATCAAACTCAAACATACGAATATAAACCAAGAGGATTTTATGAGATAGAGTATCCAGAATATCCATATTCCGAGGTGGTTGGGTATACGGAACATTCGGATGGAACGATTACGCTCAATGTTCATGTAGTATATCCGTATGCAGGAGATTCTGATGTATATATGCATGATGTTACGGTCAGACCGTTATCTGATGGTAGAGTACAGTATGTATCAAATTACATTGTTTCAGAGGAAGAAAATAACAACATTACATGGCATACGCCACGCTTAACCGAAGATGAATGGAATGATATATATGGAGGACAGTAATGGAAGATATAAAATGGTTTATAAAAAAGTTTGGAATCATTTTTGTTATCCTCTTGGTGATGATTGTAAGTGTAGGAATCTTTTTTGAGAAGAACGTGAGAAAATCATCAGCAGAGGAAACATGGGAAAAGCCAGTACAGATATCAGATATAGAGTTTTGGCAGGAGGAGTCTGATTACGAGAGGGAAAATGAAGATAATTCGCCGTATTGGATTATTCCTCAGTCAAAAAGTTTACTGTCTGAAGAAGAGAGCAAAAATATCCAAAATGAAGCACTAACTGCGGCAGAACTGGTGAAGGTGGTATATAAGGATATTGTAATTATAGATGATGTACCTGCCTATGCTTCTGGAATTGATGGTTTTACAAATGAACAGGGAGAACAGGTTATAAAAATACTTGGAAAAAGTGGATATGTATGCGTTAAAGAAAATGTAGAGATGCAAAATTATGATAAATTGCAAAATTTCTATAAAAGTTATCTTATTGGTCAGGATACATTGATAACAGTATTTGTGGTTCAAGCTGATGGATTGCTTGGCGCACAGACATTTGTCTATCGAAATGAAAAGTTGCAAAGTTACTATGTAGGTATTCGATGGAGAGAGGGCGGAGAACCAGAGATACTTGGAACTTCGGTAAGTGATTTGTCAGAAATTAAATTTACTGAAAAAGGATATTTTATTTATACGTTTGAAAATCCAGTTGCGCATGCAGGATTGAGAGAATATTGGAGAGTAAAGTTACTTCCAGAAAAATGCAGAGAACTTACAGAAAAATATATAGCTGGTCTTAGTTATGTAAATTATAATATGCTGGTTGTAAACTGGGATAGCAGCAATGTGGAAGATATATTGATGCCTTGCATGTTTGAGGATATTTATCGAATTTATACAGGGAAAAATTTAAAAACGGACAATGGGGAGATTCCAGCAGAAGAATACGAGAAAATAATGACTACATATTTCCCGGTATCCACGGAACAACTAAGAAAATATTGTAAATATAACGAAAAAAGTAATAGCTATGAATATGACATGATTTCTGCCAGCCCATATCCACCGTTTGGAGAAGTGGTTGATTATACGGAAAACTCTGATGGAACGATTACTCTGATTGTAGATGGAGTATGGGCAGATTATAATTCCGACTGCGCATTTACAAATCGAATTGTGGTTCAGCCATTTGAAGATGGAACTTTTAGATATTTAGCCAATTCTATTGAACAAAAAGAATTGGAATTGCCAGTCATAGCAAGAATGAATCCTTAATGTGACTGAATGGAAAGGACAATATTTATGAAAAAGTGCATTTGGTTCATTGTACTGATTAGTTGCCTGTTATGTGGATGCATAAGGAAAGATAGGACATCAGACAGTCAGTTGATGGATAGTAGAGATGTTGATTCTACGGAAGGAAACGAGAATGTAAAAGAAGATGTTGCAGAACAGTGGGAAAAAGGTTATGACCTTCCAATAGATGAGCCGGAAAGAAAAGAAGCAGAGGATGAGTGTAAAATGATTCTGGAACTTATTTCAGATATTTATGCTCAGGCAGATAAAGGAGAGGCAGCTAATACGGTTCTGGATGATAAGACAATTTATAAAATGCAGAATCGGATAAAAGAAAAAGGGTATCCGGTTACAACGATGAAAGCATATGCAGCAATGGAAAATTATAAAAAAGTCGAAGATTTTCTTAAAAACTGTCAGGAAGAGAAAGCTGGTTCGGTTGTGCTTTACGAGTTGCATTCAGATGGTGGCATTGGCAGAGATAAATTTATTTTTGATGGAAAGGACATGGATTTAATAGGTGCGTGTGCTATATGGAACACCAATGATACATATGGATTGTCCTATATTTCTTATGCGAGGATAAAGGAGTGGAAATATACGGATAAAGGATGGTTTTGTTATGAATTATGTGTTCCGGAACCGCCGGAGGTTACAGAGATTGTTGACGGAAGCTGTCTGGTAAGAATAAAGCCATTATCTAAGGAACAACGGGAAATGTCAGAAAGATGCGTACAAGGTCTGGGGTATCAGGGAAATAATCTTTTATGCTCGAATTGGGATACTGACCATATGGAAAAACTGGACTATAATGGAATGTATGAATATTTGTATGCCATGAAACATCAGAAAGCGTTTGATGCCGAGGATTATCCAAATGGAATACCAAAAGAAGAATTTGAGAGTTTGATCATGGAATATCTTCCGGTAACAGCAGAGCAAATTCAGGAATATGCGGTATTTGATGAAAAAAATCAGACTTATGTATGGGTACGACTAGGCTGCCTTAACTATGCACCAACTTTTTTCGGAACTTCGTTGCCGGAGGTTATTGATATCAAAGAAAATGAGGATGGAACAGTGACATTAACGGTGGATGCGGTGTGTGATATGGTCATTTGTGATGATGCGGTCATAACCCATGAACTTACGGTAAAGTTTGCTGATGATGGTAGCTTTCAATATTTGGGAAATGAAATCCTTAATGATGGGATTAAGGAGATACCAGATTATCAATATCGTATCAATGTGAATTAAGGAGGCAGAGTATGAAAAAAACAAAAATAGCGGGGATATGCTTGATTGTTTTGATACTTGCAGCATTTGTATCGGTTCCTGTTTACAATAATTACTGTGCATATAATGTAGAGAAAATGTTGTGTGAAACACCTTTGCCAGAACAGACAGAATTGATAGAAGCTATATCAAAGGCAGGAAAGCTGACGGGAAACGGAAATGGGATGCAATATTTCGGGGCAATTCTAATCAAGAGTGAATTGTCTTTGGAAGAATTGGATGCTTACTATTCAGAGTACAGGAGTAATGAATGGGAATATCTTGTGGAAGTTCAGGAAGGGCAGTCTGTTGAGATGCTTGAACACGGTGGACTACAATTTTCAGAAGAAATAAAGGGCAACAGTTATTATATTGTATATTCGTGGGGAAGTGGAAATTCTTTATTGAGGGAATTGGATATACGTGGACACTAAAATGGATTGGAGATGATACTGATTATGAAGAAATATTTCAAAGTTATTATTTGTTTTATAGGTTTAGTTTGTGCGATGATTTTAATTTTGGGGATATCCTTTTCTTATATTACAAATTATAAGAAGGTAACTATTGATACCTCCAATTCGCCAGATGGAAAACACGAATTAGTACTTCAAGCAATTGGAGAACCCAAATTCCCATTTGGTTCGGCAAGTGGAAGATTAGTTCTTATGGAAGAAAAAGATAAGATAGCTCAAGCCGATTTTGAATTGCGAAATGATGGTGGAAGTATCACAAGTAATTGTTGGATAGTTACATGGTATGAGAACTATGTAAAAGTGATTCTATCAGGAGAAGAACAATTTGATGAGCAGATTATTTTGAATTTTGATGGTACGGTAGATATGAAACAGTTGCCTGATACAGAAGTTGCAGAGCAGGAAAATGATACATCTGTTGAATATACCACGAAGCCTGATAGCATTGATCTGGGAGAATCAAATCAAAAAAATATTACAGAGCAGGTAGATAAAGCGAAAAAAGCAGAAAGCTGGACAATGGATGAAAGTAATGGAACCATGTATTTCTTTTTGGATGAACAGAATGGATGGCGTTTAGTGGTAGTAGATGCGGCTGCTGGAAGTAGATTTTACGTTATGGAACGGACTGCTGATGGCGGTGATACTTGGGAGCGAATTAACGAAGATCCTTTTGATAATCAAGCAGGCGTTGCTGAAGGGGTGATGTTTTTGGATGATAATTTTGGAATTGCAGGACTTGCAGGTGCATCTCAGTCTCATTCTACACTATATATTACAAAAGATGGAGGAAGATCATTTGGTGAGATAAAATTGCCAATGAGTACGGTTACTGAATTACCAGAATCTGCAAAAGAATATGGATTTACAGTAGAGGATTATGATTATTTAAATATGCCTCAAATAGGTGCTACAACATTGATAATAATGGTTACAACAGATAAAGGGGATAACGATGGAATTGTATTTGAATCAGAAGATGGTGGAGACACATGGAAATATAGAGGGGTAACTCAAAATTAGTAGTATTATTATAAATTGGGTAAAGGTTCAGTGGTATTGGCCTTTACCCAATTTTTTCCATGATAATAGAAAGTTAGCTGTACAGGAGATACTTTATTGTGTCCAGATATTCATGTCAGATAATATAGACATGGTTATTTCAGCAGCATTACTTCCGGTAGCGTTGTTATCGGCTCCAATATTAGTAGCAAAAAAGTATGTATTATTTACGATTTCGATATAGCCGATAAACCAGCCATTCACATCTTGTCCACCTACACGTCCGGTTCCTGTTTTTCCGTAGAATTTTCCAGTATTGGAAGAGGAAAGGCAGATGGAGTCTTTTACAGCATTGATATTTTCAGAAGAAAAAACTAAGCTATTGTTTTGCAGTTTCATCAAAAGTTCAACTTGCTCCACTGGGGAAATCTTTAAGGAGGATTCCAGCCAATAAGTGGAGAGATCGCCACTCACATTTTCATTTCCATATCCGATTTGCTGAATATAGTTGTAAATGTTAGTGGATGCAAGTTGTTCGTCTATTGATTGGAAATACCAGTTAACAGAGGATGTCATCGCAGACTGTAAGGTCTGATCAGCGTTCCATGCTTCAAACGGATAGTTTTCTCCATTCCATGCAATAAAGGAATCTTCTGGTGTAATGACACCTTCTTCCAATCCAAATAAAGCATCATATATCTTGTAAGTGGAATCCGGCGCAACTCGTAGCGTAGCATGTTCTATATCATGTATGCTCCAGGCATCATTTCCCAGATCGTATAAAACAAAGCTTCCTTCGTATTTTCCAAAGTATTTAGAAAAATCTACATATGAAATATTTTCTGAGGAAGATTTCCATTGGTAGTGACTTTCGTCCGCTGCATATGTAGAAATAAAAGGTGTAAGTCCCATTATTAGAACTGTGGTCAGTATAAAAGCAGTCATGCCTTTTAACTTCTTGTAAAACGTTGGTTTCTCATAAGAAGCGATGTTGATAATGCGACGCTTTATTTGTTTCATGTTTCCGCTAAGGTTGGCGGCAAAAGGAAAAGGAGAAAAGGAGACCTTTTCTATAAAGTTGATCAGCGTATTTCCGTAATCCTCATAATCGTCCTCTTCAAGCATTTTTAGAACAGAAGTGTCACAGGCAACTTCTCTGTCATTACGCATTTCTCTTAGTGCAAACCAGACAAAGGGGTTAAACCAATAAAGCACTCCGGCAAAGTTCATAAGATAATTGGCAATAGCATCCTTATGTCTGTAGTGTTGCAGTTCATGTAATAGCATATATCTCATATCAGATTCGTGATAATCTGAGATTAAATGAATTGGAAGATAAATACATGGCTTCAAAAATCCTACGATAATAGGTGATTTCAAAAAAGCGGTACTGTACACAGGAATATTCCTTGTTATTTTCATCTCATTCAAGCATTTGTTATACAGTCTGCGAACCTTTGAGTTCTGAAGGGGGAGCGCAGATTTCTTGATTGTGCGTAAACGAAGAGAAGATTTGATTACCAATATCATCATCGCAAGCATTCCCACAATCCATATACCTAATAAAATGTATCCGGTAACTGATGGCGTGTCTTTATTTACAGAAAGGGCAAAGTCATTCATCCAATTTGTAGTACCAGATAAACCGGTATCCATAACATTATTTGCACCAACATCGGCATGAGAAGCGGAAGAGTTTCTTACGCTACTGAGCCATGAGAAAATTTGCGGAAAACTAATTAGACGGAAAGGGATAAAAGGCACTGCTAAAAGTCCTAGTAACAGCAACCACAGATTATACTGCATCCGGCTGGACAAGTTGTTTCTGAATACCCATTTGGCTATCAAAAGAATTCCGATGATACCGCTGATAAATACATTGCATAATAAAAAGCGTATCATGAAATTAGCCATGTTAATCGCCTCCTTTTTTGGAACTCTTGGAAAGAAGGGAGCGAAGTGTTTCAATTTCTGTTTCAGACAGTTTATCGTTTTCTATGTATGCAGATAGCATAGAGGTAATGTCACCATTATAGTAGCGATTCAAGAAAGAATTACTTTCTTGACTAATATATTCACACTCTTTTACTAACGGTGTGTAAACAAAAACACGACTTTGTTTTTCATAAGTGAGAACACCCTTGGTCACAAGACGCTTAATGAGCGTTTGGATAGTTTTGGGACTCCAGTTTGTTGTCTGTAGTAATTTTTCTGTTATTTCATTGGTGTTAATGGGGGCATATTTCCATACAATTTTCATAACTTCAAATTCTGCTTCCGAAATTTGTGGTAAATTCTTCATGTAAATCACTCCTTAAATCTTACGCCTGTAATAAAAATAGTATATTCTGTATTTGTTGAAATGTCAATTTTGGAAAAATAGTTGACGGTAAATCTTACTTGTGTAATAATTAAATTATTACACAAGTAAGATTTAAGGAGGTGGAAAGTTATGGGGAAAATGTTGCTGTTGTCATTTGAAAATAGTGAAGATGATGTTATTAGCGAGATATTAAGCATATTAGAAAATAAGCAAATGAAAATATGTGAAAATAGAAACATAAAAAAATGCTTAGAATTTCAGGGATTAACAATAAATGCTGAAAAACGGTTGGCGGTAAAAGGAAACAAAGAAATAGAATTTACTTTTACAGAATTTGAGATTCTTTTACTGTTAGCGCAAAATGCTGGAATGGTATTTAGCAAGGAGAAAATATATAATATTGTTTGGAAAGAGCCATATTTTGGTGATTATAATATTGTCATGAGCCATATCCGCAACCTGCGTGGAAAAATAGAAGATAATCCAAGTAAACCGATTTACATACAGACTGTATGGGGAGTAGGGTATCGCTTTAATAAAAATTTAAGCAGTGGTCTGTGAGTTATAATTCAGATCACTGCTTATTTTTCCTTTTTAACACCCAAGAGATATTCACAAGATACATGAAAAAATTCAGCAAGGGCAACCACTTCATAATCTGGTACAAAGCGTGTCCCTTGTTCGATGCGTAATACAGTCAAATCACTAAATTCATATCCGGCAAGTTGGAGTTGTTCAGCTAATGCTTTTTGTGATATATGCTTTTCGGTTCGTAATTCTTTTACACGTTGTCCAATAAGGTTTTTGGAATTGTTTTCTTTATTCCAGTAAATCTTCATTCAAATACCAACTTTCTAAAGATGAAGTACTACATGATTGATTTTACGGAATAATGTTGATAATATACTTCTAAAGATGAAGTATAAGAAAATAAATTTATTTGATGTAATCTTGGGATTGATAATACTGACTGCAAAATGCAATACTTATATGGAAAGGTGGATACAAAATGAACGAAGTATTTGAAACAGTAGCAGAGGTATTGGAGGAGCTTAGAAGCGAAGCAGAAGAACGAGAGTATTCTGTTCACACAAACGAATCGGAAAATGCAGATAAAGCATTGAAAAAGGCGAATCGGGAATATGAAACGGTGTTGGCTGAGCTTTCTGCAGAGCACAGAGAATTTTTCGAAAATTATATGGATATAGTGGATCATGCTCATTTTCAAGAAGAACAAAGAGCCTACTATCAGGGGATGGTAGATGTAATGCAGATATTTGACGGACTGGGGATTTTAAAGGAAAGAAACAAAGTGAAAGAAGTGCTTATGCATATCAAAGAATAGTTCAAACAGGGTGGATGGCTTACCGGGAAGCTGACCACCCTGTTTTTCTTCAGAATAATTCAGAAATAATCCAGAAAAAATCGAAATCTTTCTGCTATTCTGTCTCATGGGTTTTATATGTACGAAGATAGGCTTCCACAAGTGCAAGAATAGTGGTGATCTGATCGTCCGTACATTCTGAAAGATAAACCAGTAGCCTTTGGTAATCCAGATTATCGGTTGGAGCTGCCGGATAAAAAAACGGATCAGCAGAGATATGTAAAGCACGAATGAGTTGTCCGAGTTTTTCAAGACTTGGAACATTGCCATGATTTTCAATCTCTTTGATATATCTTGATGAGACACCGGATTTTTCAGATAACTCATCATAAGTCAGCTTTTGGTCTAATCTGGCTTTCTTCAGGCGAAAACCCATGT
>ERZ791645.1162-NODE-1162-length-17941-cov-3.066085_pt1 | contig 17941 bp, 20 predicted proteins | sample MGYA00509939_ERZ791645 | MGnify/ENA primary metagenome ERZ791645 (study PRJEB30046, sample SAMN00715249) | human gut metagenome | study: EMG produced TPA metagenomics assembly of the A metagenome-wide association study of gut microbiota in type 2... | reverse complement strand
ACTTCAAGAAAAAAAAGGAATTATGGAAGACCGTCACCGAAGCCTACGACAGCCTCGCCGCCGACCATGACGTCATGGTGCTCGAAGGCGCGGGCAGCCCCGGCGAGATCAACCTCAAGAGCCACGATCTGGTCAACATGCGCATGGCCGATTACGCTCGGGCATCGGTGTTGCTCGTCGGGGACATCGACCGCGGCGGCGTGTTCGCCCAGCTCTACGGCACGGTCGCGCTGCAAAGTGAAGAGGACAGAAGGCGCATCAAGGGCGTTGTTGTCAACAAATTCCGCGGTGACCGCGCCATTCTGGAACCGGGGCTCAAAACGCTTGGGGAGCTCTGCGGCGTACCCGTGGCGGGCGTTGTGCCATACCTCCATGTCGACATCGACGACGAGGATAGCTTGAGCGAACGCTTCGGGCGGGATAAGGAGCCGCGGCTCATCGACATTGCGGTCATCCGCCTGCCGCGCATTTCGAACTTTACGGATTTTTCGCCGTTTGAGCGCTACGAGAATGTCTCGCTCCGCTATGTGGAGCGGGCGCGGGACCTGCGCGCGCCGGATATGATCGTGATTCCCGGTACGAAGAGTACGATCGCCGACCTCCAATGGCTCCGCCAGAGCGGGCTGGAGGCGTCGATCCAAAAGGTTGCGAGCGGCGGCACGCTGGTTTTCGGCGTCTGCGGCGGCTATCAGATGCTGGGGCGGCACATTTCCGACCCCGAACAGGTCGAGGCCGCGGGCGTGACGGAGATCGACGGAATGGGCCTTCTGCCGCTCGAAACAGTATTTCAGGGCGAAAAGGTGCAGACGCAGACAAACGGCGTCTTCTCCGGCGTCGCGGGACTGCTCTCTGAGCTGAACGGCAAGCGCTACGCGGGCTACGAGATCCACATGGGCCGCAGCGAAGAAGCGCGCGGCGCGCTCTTCAGCATGGGCAATGTCTACGGCAGCTATGTCCACGGTATTTTCGATGAACAAGAGGTCGCCGACACGATCTTAAAAGCGCTGTGCACGAAAAAGGGCGTTTCCTTTGAATCGCTCGGCACCTTTGACGCGAAAGCCTACAAGGAGCGGCAGTATGATCTGCTGGCAGACGCGGTGCGCGCGGGGCTCGATATGCCGCTCATCTACCGCATTTTGAATCGGGAGGTGTGAGCATGCAGGGAATGATTCACCTGTACTGCGGTGATGGCAAGGGCAAGACGACCGCGGCGGTCGGACTGAGCGTCCGCGCGGCGGGCGCTGGAAAGCGCGTGCTGTTTGCGCAGTTTTTGAAGGACGGCAGCTCGTCGGAACTGAACGTCCTGCGCGCGCTGCAAAATGTTGAGGTCGCGTGCTGCACGCAGAACTTCGGCTTTTTCAAGGCGATGGACGGGCAGACGAAAGCGGCGGCGCAAAAGGCCTATTCCGCGCTGCTGGAAGACGTGATGCGAAAGAGCGCGGACGGCGTCGATCTGTTCGTGCTCGACGAGGCGGTCGCCGCCTGCAACCACGGCTTGATCGAAGAGGCAACGCTGATCGACTTTCTGCGCGGCAGACCAAAAGCGCTTGAAGTCGTGCTGACGGGGCGAGATCCGTCGCAGCATTTGCTGGACGCCGCCGACTATGTGACGGAGATGCGCAAGCGCAAGCACCCGTTTGACCGAGGAATCGCGGCGCGGCGCGGCGTCGAATTTTAAGGAGGGGAGAGCCATGCAGAAGGAATTGGACACGCTTGTGCGCGAAGTTTTGCCGCTTGATCGCAGCGCGATGACGGCGGCGGAAGAGTATCAGGCGCGGCTCGCCAAGCCCCCCGGCAGCCTCGGGCGGCTCGAAGAGATCTCCATCCAGCTTGCGGGGATCACAGGGCGGGTGCACAATGCGTTCAATAAAAAGCAGCTGCTCGTCTTCGCTGCGGACAACGGCGTGGTGGCCGAGGGCGTTTCCAGCGCGCCGCAGTCCGTGACGAAGCAGCAGACCATTAACCTGATGCGGGGCAAGACGGGAGCTGCGGTGCTGGCAAAGCACTTTGGCTGCGGCTTGACCGTGTGCGATGTCGGCGTGAATGCCGATATTTACGAGAGCACCGTTTTGAACCGCAAGATCGCCTACGGCACGCAAAATATCTGCACCGGCCCCGCGATGACGCGGGAGCAAACCTTACAGGCCATCCTGACCGGCGCAGAGATCGCGAGGACGGTCGACGCGGACGTGATCGGTGTCGGTGAAATGGGCATCGGCAACACGACGACCTCTTCGGCGGTGCTGGCCGTGCTGCTGGGAACGGACGTCGAGGCCGTGACGGGCCGCGGCGGCGGTATCACGGAGGAGAGCTTTCGCAAAAAGAAAGCGGTCATCCGCACCGCCATTGAGGTAAATCGGCCGGACAGGGACGACGTTGTCGGCGTCCTTTCCAAGGTCGGCGGCTTTGACCTCGCGGCGATGTGCGGCGCATTTTTGGGCGCGGCGGCGGCACGCCGGCCGGCGGTCATCGACGGCCTCATTTCCGCCGCGGCGGCGCTGTGCGCCGTCAGGCTGTGCCCGAATGTGCACGGCTACCTGGTGCCGAGCCACGCCTCGTTTGAAATCGGCTACCGCCTCGCGATGGAGGCGATGGACCTGCGCCCGCTGTTTGACCTCGGCATGCGATTGGGCGAGGGGAGCGGCTGTCCGCTCGCCTTTCAGGTGCTCGACGCTGCGTGCGCTGTCCTCAACGACATGGCGACCTTTGACGAGGCGGGCATCAACGACGACTATCTGGACGAAATTCGCCGGGGCGGCCAGTTTACGCCCTGAGAGAAGGGAACGCGCATGGGAACGCTGATCATGATCTCCGGTGCAAACGGCAGCGGCAAGAGCTGTTATGCCGAGCGCATCGTCGCGCGCACGACAGGCGAGCGCTATTACATCGCCACGATGCGCCCCTGCTCGGAGGAAAATTTGCAGCGCATCGAAAAGCACCGCGAGCAGCGAAAGGACCTGCAATTTACGACGCTCGAATGCCCATATCAGGTCGGCGCGGCGGCGGTCGAAAGGGACGGCGTCGTGCTGCTTGAGGATGTGTCGAATCTGCTGGCAAACGCGATGTTTGAGCGCGGCGGGGATGAAGCAAGCGTGTACGCGGACATCGAAGCGCTGTGCTCGCGCTGTCGTCTGCTCGTCGCCGTGACGATCACAGGCCTGCGCGCCGACGGCTACGACGGCGAGACGGCGGCTTACATCCGCGCGCTGAACGGCCTGAATCAAAAATTGTACGACCGCGCCGCGGCGGCGGTCGCAATGAAAGACGGCGCGCCGTTTGCCGAAAAGGGAGACCTCGATGAGATTATTTGAATCGCTTTTGATCGCGCTGTCGACGTACAGCGCGGTGCCCGTTCCGCAGTTTGATTGGAACGAAAAAAATATGCGCTACGCGATCTGCTTTTTCCCCGCGGTGGGTGTTCTCTGCGGCGCGGCGCTCTGGCTGTGGGCTGTACTTGCGCAGGCGACGGGCATGAGCGGCGTGCTGTTCGCGGCAATCGCGGCGTGCCTGCCGATTTTAGTGACAGGCGGCATCCACATGGACGGTTATCTCGACACGGTGGACGCACTCTCGTCGCACCAGACGTGCGAGAAAAAGCTCGCGATCATGAAGGATGCCAACTGCGGCGCGTTCGCGGTCATTTACGGCGGCGTGTACCTGCTCGCCTACGCGGGCTTTGCCTACGAGGTGTTCGCCGCGGGGCATATTTTGCTGATTTGCCCGCTGTTCGTGCTCTCTCGCGCGCTGTCGGGCCTGTGCGCGGTGAATCTGCCGAATGCGCGAAAGTCCGGCATGCTCTGCACCTTCACAAGCGGCGTCCAGCGCCGCACGGCGACAGTCGCGCTCACGCTCGCCGGCCTTGCCGCCGCGGCGGGGATGGTCTGGATGTCTCCCACGGCTGGCGGGATGGCGGCGGCGTTTGTGGTGGTTTCCGCGCTCAAGTATCGCAGATTCGCGCTGGCACAGTTTGGCGGCGTGACAGGGGACACGTCGGGCTTCTTTTTGCAGCTCTGCGAGCTCTGCGGCCTGATCGGCGTCTGGATCGGAGGGCTGCTGTGATCGACATTTTCTTCATCCGCCACGGCGCGACAGAGGGCAACCTCCGCCGCCGCTACATCGGCCGCACGGACGAGCCGCTGTGCGAGGCGGGCATCGCACAGGTCAAAGCGCTGCAAAAGCGGGGACTTTCAGTCGATCGGCTTTTTGTCAGCCCCATGCTGCGCACGCGGCAGACGGCGGACATTCTTTTTCCGAAGATGCACTATACCGTCGTGGACGGCTTGATTGAGACGGATTTTGGCCGCTTTGAGGGGAAGTCCGCCGACAAGCTTTCGGGCGACCTCGCCTATCAGGCGTGGGTCGACGCGATGTGCCTGACGCCCATCCCCGAGGGTGAGAGCGTAACGGACTTCAAAACGCGTTGCTGCGAGGCGTTTGCGGAGACGATCAAAAATGTGCCGGACGGCTCTCGCGTGGGATTCGTCGTCCACGGCGGCGTCATCATGGCGATCATGGAGGCCTATGCTCGTCCGAAGAAGGACTTTTATGCCTACCACATCGGAAACGGCGAATGCCTGCAAGGCGTGTATGACGGAGAAACAATTCAGATCAAATAGTGAACACCGCCCGCATTCCGGATATCTTTCCGGAACGCGGACGGTGTCTTTATATGGTATCGGTGTGGTTACACCGTCGGCGCGGCGTAGGCCACGTCGTACTCGCTCCACTGGATGCGGATGGAGCAGCGTGCGCCGCCCGCGGAAAGGAACGAATTGATCTCACACATCGACCAGAGCTTCGTGACGGGATCCTGCTGGCGGATGCGCATGTTGTGCGTCTCCTGCGAGTTTGTGTACACGGTGCCGTCGATCGCAATGCTTGCGGAAATGCTGCTGCCGTTGAGCGTCTGTGTCTCGATCGTGCTGCCGTCGTAGATGGTCGTTCTGCGCAGGTCGACCAAAACGGGCGCGGCGGTGTTCTTCGGCACGATGCTGATGCGCAGCGCGCTGGCCGACGCGCGCTGATAGGTCAAAATCAGGTCCTTGAGCGGAATATTCAGCGTGCTGTCTGCCGCGGAGAGGTCGACATGGTACTCGGTGAACGGCGCGAATAGAGTAGGCGTCGTCAACTCCTGCTCGCTGGTTTGGAAGTGCAGCTTGTAGCTCAGTGGGGTGTCCTACGCGACGGTGACGACCGGCGTTTCGCCGGTGTCGCCTTTCTCGCCTTGGATGCCCTGTTCGCCTTTTTCTCCACGCTCGCCTCGGGGACCAATGGGCCCCTGCGGGCCGGGATCGCCCTTTGGACCCGTGGGGCCGGTCGGCCCCTGGATCGTGACATGGCTATACGGATCGGACGGGCAGCAGCCGTTCCTGCGGCAGGCCCCCGTGTAGTAATTCATAGACGTCTCCTCCTGACATGATATCGGTGCTTTATCCTATGCATCGGACGAAGAAACAGCGCACAGCAGGGAAGAAAAAGGCGGCAGACATGCATGGAAAATGCCGAAAACAGAAAACTGCCTTGCAAATGAAAGATATGGATGCTATACTGTGGCCGAAAAACCGTTTGGGTCAAATTAAGATCATTTCGCGCCAAGGCTGCCAAGGCAGCTTTTTCAAAGTCATTGAGTTAGCCTCCTCTAACTGAAGCGGGAAGCGCGGAAAAAGAAAGGAACGGACAGCATGATCGTCAAATCCATGAATGAGAGCGCCATCTATTCGATCGGCCACGCCTTCGGCTACTACGACTACGGGGAGGAGACGGGCATGGTCTACGCCTTTTTCGGTCAGGAGCCGACGGCGCAATACATCTGTGCCTACGTGCGCGGGATGCTGCGCGGCGGCTTCCTGCACACGACGAGCGAGCGCGGCGAGGGTTACATCGCCTACAAGCGGCCCAAGGAAAAGCTCGGCTTCAAGACCCTTTGGCCGATCGCGACGGGAATGCTGCACAATTTGAGCATGAAGCGCCTGATGCGTTTCGCCATGGCCATCAAAAAGGGCGGAAAGTCGCTCCAGGAGCGCATGGACAAGGAAAAGAAGCCCTATATCTTCGTCGGCATGGTCTGCGTGTGCGAAAAGTATCAGGGGCAGGGCTATATGCGAAAGGTCATGGACATCGCCTTTGCCGAGGGCGACCGCCTCCGTGTGCCGGTGATCTTAGAGACGGACGCTAAGTCTAAGTGCGACAAGTATGTGCATCTCGGCATGGAGCTCGCCGGAACGCGCGACCTCGGTGAATTCGGAAAAATGTACGATCTCATCAAATATCCAGATGCCGTTCCGGCAGAAGCGAAGAGCTAAAGCTGCGGCAGGGGAGGGCGTGCCCTCCGCTGAAAAAGCAAGACGAACCGGCCGCGCCGCCATTTTCATAAAAGGAAAAAAGCCTCTTCACCGCACAGGTGGAGGGGCTTTTATGGTATTTTGCAACAAAAAGACATCTTTCCGCCAAATCGTTAAAAAATGACGGATTGACACAATTTTAACACAGAATTGACCAAATCAATAAAATAATTTGCCCTTTTTGTCTGAAACGACAGAAATAGAATTGAACCTTGACTTTAGTAGTTTTGATAGATATAATGACCTCGATCTTTATCAGACATAGGACAAATGACAAAGACTTAACGATCGCTGGAGGTAACTGTGTATGAAACATGGGAGACTAATCATAGCTGCGCTGGTAGGGGCCATGCTGATCACAAGCCTGGCCGGCTGTGGCAGTAAAGGAACAAACGATGGGGAGAGCGGCGAATATCAAAAGATCAACCTCTCCATGGCAGTCAACGGAACGGATACGCAGATCGACTCGCTGGTGGCGCATCACTTTGCCGACCTTGTGTCTGAGCGCTCAGGCGGAAACATCGTGATCGACGTGTTCTCAAACGATACACTGGCGGGTGGCAACAGCACCAAGGGTGTTGAGTACATCGCCGTGGGCGGCTCGGATCTGGGTGCTTACGCAACGTGCGTGCTCGCGAATCTGGAACCGAAGCTGTCGGTTGCGACCCTGCCATGGTCGTTTACCTCTTATCAGCAGGCCCGTGAGGTGATCGACTCAACCGGCGGCGAATACTACGCGGAGCTTCTTGAGGCCAAGGGTATCACTTATCTCGGCTCATTCCACAATGGCTTCCGTCAGCTTACCAACAGTAAGCATCCGGTCACCAAACCGGAGGATCTGAAGGATCTCAAGATCCGTGTTCCCGGTTCGGCGGTGTATATGGGTGTATTCAACGCGCTGGGGGCCAGCCCGGTCGCCATGAGCTGGAGCGAGGTGTTTACCGCGATCCAGCAGAGAACCATTGACGGACAGGAGAATGGCTGCTCCGTGACAAAGTCCGCCAAGATGGATGAGATCCAGAAGTACATGACCATCTGGAACTACAGCTACGAAAACGACCTCTTCGTCGCCAACACAAAGGTCTGGGAGAACCTGGAAGACAACACGAAAGAGCTTCTCCAGCAGTGCGCCACGGAGTCCTGCGAGTGGGGCCGTGACCGTCTGGAGGCAGAGGAGGATTCCCTGATCCAGGGCTTTATTGATGAAGGAATGCAGGTAGATATTCTGACCGAGGAACAGCTTCAGGCATTCAAGGACGCGGTGGCAGAGCTTACGGCGGAGTTAAAGGCTGATTACGGCGAGGATGCCTGCGCCGCTTTCGGGATCAACTAAGGAGGGACGAGTATGTTTGAGAAAATTGAGAAATTCGTTTCCTGCGTCTGCGTTTTCGTTATGGCAATATTGGTTTTTGTCAATGTAGTCTCCCGTTTTGCGTTTAAGCACTCTATGGCAGTCTCGGATGAGATGTCCACCTATCTGTTCGTTCTGATGAGCTTTATGGGCACGGCCATTGCCGCCCGCCGCAAGGCGCATCTGGGCCTGTCTATTGTCACCGATCACGTCAGCCCTCGTGCGCGGCTCATCATCGGGCTGCTGATGTATGCGGTCTCCGCGCTGTTTTGCCTGCTGATCGTCATTTTCGGCATCCAGATGGTCATCAGCCAATACCGGCTCGGGCAAGAGACCGCTACGATGCAGTGGCCCGAGTGGATCTACGGCTCGTTTGTCCCCGTCGGCGCTGCGTTCGCCATGATGGCTTTTTTGCAGACCATGGTGCAGATGTATAAGGAATTCAAGGCAGAGGAGGACAAATAAATGGTAGGTATCGTTTTACTGGGTGTTTTTGTATTGCTGCTGGCGCTCGGCGCACCTATCGCGGTCTGCCTCGGTATGTCCAGCGTGAGCGCGATCCTTGTGCAGGGTGCAGGCAAGCCGCTCGAGGCCATCATGAGCGTTCTGCCCCGTCTGTGCTCTTCGGCGAGCAGTAAGTTTGTCCTGCTGGCCATCCCATTTTTCATCCTGTCCGGCAACGTGATGGAGAAGGCCGGTATCTCCGGCCGCCTCATCAATCTGGCGGAAAAGTGCCTCGGTCACATCCGCGGCGGCATGGCGATGGTCTGCGTGGTCGTCTCCTGCTTCTTCGCTGCTATTTCCGGTTCGGGTCCGGCAACGGTCGCGGCTCTGGGCCTCATCATGATCCCGGCGCTCGTCAAGGCCGGCTATCCCGCTTCGTTTTCCTGCGCGCTGATGGCCGCGGGCGGCGCGATCGGCGTCGTCATCCCGCCGTCCATCACCTTCGTTGTGTACGGCTCCATCGCGGACGCCTCCATCACGGATCTGTTCGTCGCCGGTGTTGTACCCGGCCTTCTGATGGGTCTCGGCCTGATCGTGGCCGCCATGCTCATGGGCCGCAAGATGGACCTTAAGGTTCTGCCCAAGGCCAGCGGCAAGGAGCGCCTGCAGGCGTTCAAGGACGCCTTCTGGGGCCTTCTGATGCCCGTCATCATCCTCGGCGGTATCTACGGCAGCGTGTTTACCCCGACGGAAGCCGCCGCGGTCTCCGTGTTCTACGGCCTGATCGTTGGTGTGTTCATCTACCATGAGATCGACTTCAAGAAGATGAAGGACATCCTCGTCGATTCCTGCTCCACCACCGCCACCGTCATGTTCATCACCATGGGCGCGACGCTGTTCGGCTATGTTCTGACCCGCGCAAGACTTGACCTTGCCATCAAGGACTTCATGCTGAACATCACCGGCGGCAGCACCGTCATTTTCTTCATCATCGTCAACATCGTGCTGCTGATCGCGGGCTGCTTCCTCGATTCCACCTCCGCGCTCTACATCTTCACGCCGCTGTTTGCGCCGGTCGCGCTGCAGCTGGGCATTGACCCCATTCACCTCGGCACCGTAATGATCGTGAACCTGGCCATCGGCCTGTTCACCCCGCCTGTCGGTGTCAACCTGTATGTCGCGTGCGGCATTGGCGATATCAAGATCGAAGAGATCACAAAGGGCATCATCCCATGCCTGCTTGCAGAACTTGTGGTGCTCCTCCTCGTCACATATATTCCCAGTCTCTCTTTGATGTTCGTGGGTTGACCTCTCTATGCAAAAAAGCTTCGGACCGCTATGTCCGGAGCTTTTTTGTACAAAACGGCAGAAAAACGGGAGAAAAAATCATAAAAAAGAAAATTTTAAAAAGGACTTGACTTTGTCAGACAAAGCGCTATACTGTAATTGTCATTTGTCCGACATAGTATAAAGAAACCACAGAACCAAACTTATTCATGAGGTGATTTTTGTGAAGGATATTTCCATCAAGGAACTGAAAAACACCGCCACGCAGATGCGCATGAAGGTCATTGACATGATCTACAAGGCGCAGTCCGGTCATCCGGGCGGCTCGCTTTCCGCGGCGGACTTTGTCACTGCCTGCTATTTTAAGTACATGAACATCGACCCGAAGGATCCCCGCTGGCCGGACCGCGACCGCATGGTGCTCTCCAAGGGCCATGTGTGCCCCATTCAGTATGCCTGCCTGGCAAGCGTCGGTTTCTTCCCAGAGTCTGAGCTCGACACCCTGCGCAAGGAGGGCTCGATGCTTCAGGGCCACCCCTCGATGAACCGCTGCCCCGGCATTGATATCTCCACCGGCTCTCTCGGTCAGGGCCTCGCCTGCGCGGTCGGCATGGCTATGGCGGGCAAGATGGACCACAAGGACTACAAGGTCTTCTGCGTCGTCGGCGACGGCGAAGCGCAGGAGGGCGAGATCTGGGAGGCTGCCAACACGGCGCACAAGTACGGCCTCGACAACCTGATCGTCTTTGTCGACTACAACAACCTGCAGCTCGACGGTACCTGCGACGAGATCATGCCCAACGGAGACCTGGGCGAAAAGTTCAAGGCCTTCGGCTGGGAGACGCTCGAGCTCGACGGCCATAGCATGGAAGAGATCGTCGCGTGCATCGACAAGTGCTACGCCTCCAAGAACGGCAAGCCCAAGTGCCTGTATGCCCACACCGTCAAGGGCAAGGGTGTTTCCTTCATGGAAAACCAGTGCGGCTGGCACGGCGTTGCCCCGAATGATGAGCAGTACGCGCAGGCCATGGCTGAGCTCAAGGCCCAGCTGATCGATTAAGCGAGGAGGGAAGAGCAATGAGTGAGAAAAAAATGATCGCCACTCGCGAGGGCTTCGGCAAGGAGATCGTCGCGCTCGGCAAAGAGAATCCCGACATTCTGGTCGTTGATATTGATATCGGCAAGAGCTGCAAGACCGGCGAATTCCGCAAGGAGCTGCCGGACCAGTACATCAACGTCGGCATCGCCGAGCAGAACGGCGCGGGCGTTGCCGCGGGCCTTGCCACCTGCGGCAAGATCCCCTTTGTCGTCACCTATGCCGTGTTCGGTTCCCTCCGTATGTGCGAAATGATCCGCCAGGAGATCTGCTACCCCAACCTGAACGTAAAGATCGCCTGTTCCCACGGCGGCGTGACCCCCGCCAACGACGGCGCTTCCCATCAGGCCATTGAGGATATGGGCGTTCTGCGCACCATCCCCAACATGACCGTCATCATGCCCGCGGACTACAACTCCGCCCGCAAGCTCGTCCGTCAGGCCGCTGAGGTCTACGGCCCCGTGTATCTGCGCTTCACCCGTGACGCCATCCCCCAGATCTACGACGAGGATGTGGAGTTCACCATCGGCAAGGCCCACCAGATCCAGGACGGCAAGGACGTCGTTATCATCGCCAACGGCGATACCGTCCGTCTCGCGATCGAGGCCGCCAAGGTGCTCGAGGGCAAGGGCATTTCCGCCCGCGTGCTCGACATGCACACCATCAAGCCACTCGACGTGGAGGCTGTGACTGCCGCGATCAACGAGGTCGGCAAGATCATCACGGTCGAGGACCACAACATCCTCAACGGTCTCGGCTCCGCCGTGTGCGAGGTCGCCGCCGAGATGGGCAAGGGCATCGTCAAGAGAGTCGGCATTCAGGACCAGTTCGGCCAGTCCGCGCCCTATGAGCGCCTGCTCGCCATGAACGGCGTGACGGTCGAGAACATCACCGAGATCGCCGAGACGCTCGTCAAGGGCTGAGAAAAACCAGTTAAATAACATTCATCATAGAATTATCTGATACAGGAGGTTATTTACCATGAAAATCGGATTTGTCGGCTGCGGCGCGATCGGCAGCTGCTATGCAAGCTATCTGTCCCGCGAGCATGAGGTCTGCGTGCTGGATACCTATGCTCCGGTCATCGAGTCCATCAAGAAAAACGGCATTCTCGTCGACGAGTGCGTGCCCGGCACGGGCACCGGCGAGACCGTCGTCTTCCATCCCGCCATGGCGACGACCGACCCCAAGGAGATCGGCGTTGTGGATCTTCTGATCGTGTTCGTCCACTATCAGTATCTTGAAGCGGCTGTGCGCAATGCGCTGCCGATGATCGACAAGCACACCATGGTCCTCTGCCTGCAGAACGGCCTTGGCAACTACGATGAGATCGCCAAGGTCGTGCCCGAAGAGCAGATCATCATCGGCAACACGGCGTTCGGCTCCACGCCCGTCGGCCCCGGCCACGTTAAGCACACCGGTACCGGTGTGACGAACCTTGGCTCGCTGAAGGCCCCCATGGCCAAGGTCGAGGAAATGGCCGAGGGCCTGCGCGCCGCCGGTCTTGAGGTCCAGGTCCACGAGAACGTGATGAACGCCATCTGGCACAAGCTGCTGGCGAACGTCGCCATCAACGGCATGAGCGCCCTGCTCGAGACCAAGAATGGCTTTGTCAACGGCAACCAGTACGCCCACGAGGCGGCCCGCATGCTGGTAGAAGAGGCCATCGTCGTGGCGAACGCCTGCGGCTGCACGCTCGACCATGACGCCGAGCTGGAGCACGCCTATGAGGTCTCTCGCATGACTGATGAGACCATCAGCTCCATGGTGCAGGACGTCACGCATCACCGCGAGACCGAGATCCGTATCATCACCGGCGCTGTCTGCCGCCTCGGCCGTGAGCACGGCATTCCCACGCCCTGCAACGACCTGATGCTCCAGCTCGTGCTGGCCAAGCAGTCTATCTACCTCGGCCGGTAAAAAATGCCGTGCGGCGCTGTGCCGCGGCAAACGACGCAAAGCGGCTCGCGCAGCCTGCGCCCATATGAATTCCTGCAAAAAACGGCAGCTTGCCGTTGATTCCTTCCTGAATGAGCGGGCGGCGGACTGGTACATCTGCCGCCCGCCGCTTTTATGAAAGACGGTTTTCATTGACGAAACCTCAACTTTGTATTATGTTATACATAGGAATCATATTGTCAGGCATAAAAGGAGAAAATTATGAACGATACGCCCGGATATGTGAAAAATTTGAAAAAAGAGTCTGTGGTGCAGAGTGTCATCAACTGCCTGACAGACGCCATGCGCAATAAAGAGCTCAAGCCCGGCGACCGCATCCCGCCCGAGCCGGAGCTGGCCGCGTCGATGGGCGTTGCCCGCAGTTCCGTACGTGAGGCCATCAAAATCCTCTCCTACCTCGGCGTGCTGGAGAGCAAGCGTTCAGAGGGGACCTTTGTTTGCAGCGGCTTCCAGGAGAGCATGATCGATCCGATGATCTACGGCATCATCCTGAATCAGGATTCCTTCGACAATCTGATGGAGCTGCGTGAGATGGTCGAGACCGGCATCATGCGCCTTGCCAGCCAGAAGTATGACGAGGAGGATGGCCATGTGCTCGAGGCGATGCTCGAACAGATGAAAGAGATCGTCCACAGCGGTGACAACGAGGTCGACCGCTTCTTCGCCGTGGACAACGAGTTCCACGACCTGATCTCGCAGATGGGCAAAAATCCGCTGGCCGACAAGATCAGCCGCGTCGTGCGCACGCTGACGCACGCCGTCCGCTACGAGACCGTCAGCACGATGATCATGAGCGGCAGAGGCGACGAGCTCGTCGCCGCGCACAGCAAGCTCCTTGAGATCCTCAGGGGACACGAGGGAGAGGACGTGGAGGAGATCGTCCGCGGCACCTACTTCGGCGATATCATCCACGGCGAAGAGAAGTAACTGAAAATGCAAGGCCCGCCGTCGCAGATGCAACGGCGGGCTTTTTTGACGGAAAATCGATAGTCTAGCTGATGGAATTTGTGCGATTTGCGGAAATTGCCCTTTTCTTTTGTTTGAACCTGCGCGATACTGTCATCAAGAAAATGACGGCGGCTCATCCGGCAATGACGAATCGAGAGGAGGGAAGGCGATGTTCCATGAAAACGGTCCCGTACAGTCCGTTGCCAAGGCGCTGCGGCTGCTCGGCCTGCTGATGGAGGCGCACCAGCCGCTCACGCTGGCTGCGCTGAGCGAGCAGACCGGCTGGCCGAAGAGCACGATCCACGGCCTTTTGAGCACGATGCGCGAGAGCGCGGTCGTGGACCAGCAGAGCGACGGGCGCTACTGCCTCGGCGTGCGGCTTTTTGAGTACGGCTGCGCCGTGGGCGCAAGCTGGAGCGTTTCAGACCTGGCAAAGCCGCATTTGCAGCATTTGGCAAGCGTGACAGGGCCGTCGGTGTTCCTCTCGATGTTGAATCGGTCAGAGGTCATCACCATCGAACAGGTGCAGTCCCGCGCGGGACTGCGCGTCGTGTCGGAGGTCGGGACGCGTCTGCCGCTGCATTGCACCTCGCAGGGCAAGGTGTTTCTATCCGCGATGGCCGACCACGAGGCGAAGCGCGTCCTGTCGCGCCGCACATTGGAGCCCTATACGCCCAGGACCCTCGTCACGTGGGAGGAGCTCTTCCGTGTGATGCAGGCCGCGCGTGAAAACGGCTATGCCGTGGAGGAGGGCGAGTACCGCTTCGGCCTGTGCTTGCCCTCCGCGCCCGTGCACGACAGCTCCGGCGCGGTGCGCTACGCCGTCGGCGTTGTCGGCATGTTCGACAGTGTGCGTTCGCCGGATTTCCAGCGCGATATTGACTTGACCTGCGCCGCGGCGGCGCAGATCTCAACGGCGCTCGGCTATCGGGCGTAAGCAGAGAAATTTTGTGCCGCGGAGGGCGGCAATATCAGAATGGAACAGGGGAGGAGACGCAATGGCAATCAAACGCAAATTCCCGCCCCGCGTGGCGACGGTCTATTGCAGCGGCGGCTGCCGCGCAAAAAAGGATGAGGACGGCGCGCTGCCTGTGCGCGTACGGCTGCATCGGCTGTGGCCTGTGCGAAGAATTGTCCCGCAGACGCCATTCATATTGAGCTGTTCCACGCTGTGATCGACGCGGCGCGCTGCCTGAGCTGCGGGGCGTGCGCGGTGGTCTGCCCGCGCCATGTCATCAAAGACCGCTTCGGCGTGCTGACGCCGGTGCACTGAGTTGTATATAAAAAAGGCTCCTGAGGAATTTCCTCAGGAGCCTTTTTGTATGCCAAAAATTTGGGTCACATGCTGGTATAGTGGCTGGGGTCGCGCGGCAGACACAGATCGAGGATCAGGCCCACGACGAACACGCCCGCGACCATATTGCCCGCGAAAAATGTCGCCGATAAAGCTCGGCAGCTTGTTGAAAAAGCCGTCGACCTGCGTGACGCCGATGCCGAGGCAGATGGAGGTTGCGGCGATGAGCGTGTTGCGCTGGTCCATGCCTGCGTCGTGCATCATGCGCACGCCGGACATCATAATAGAGCCGAACATGATGACCGTGCAGCCGCCGAGCACGCAGTTGGGCAGCGTCGTGAAGAATGCGCCGATGGGCGGGAACAGACCGCCGAGGATCATCGCCGGCGCGCCGACCATGATGCCGTAATCCTGCGAGGCCGTCGCAAGACAGGCGGCGAGGAACGTGAAGCTGATGCCCATGACGACCGGCAGACCTGAGCCGATCTTCCAGATGGGGTAGAGCTGCAAAAGCGTGCCGATACCGGCGATGAGCATGCAGTTTTGCAGCAGCCGCGCCGTCTCAATGGCGGTGAAGGCTTCGCCCTGATAGACGGCGACCGAGGAAATGATGATGAGCGGCGCGATGATCGAGTATATCAACGGCATTGAGGTCATCAAGGTGTTCAATCAGGGGAAAAAGTCCTATGCGCGCCTGACTGACAAGGTGAAGGCAAACGCGCAGTATTAGGAAGAGGTGTTTTCCCCGTTGTAGGGGATGATCTCGAGATTGATCTCCGGATACTTTTCATGCACCAGATCGTAGAACTGGGACATATTGCGGTAAGGCGCGTTCATGGTGATGACCTCATGCTCGCCGGAGGCGGCATTGTCGTCACTTGTGTCACTGCCGGCACAGCCGCCAAGCAGCGCCGCCGTGCAGCGCAACGCTAAAATCAGGCTGAGCACTCGTTTTTTCTGCATGATTTTCTCCCTTGATCCGATGGTGCCGCCGCTCTCTTTCGGAATGTGGAGGAGCAGCGCGCGGCAAGATCGCGTGCGAGGTGAGCCGCAGGTATGAATTTCGACGCAGATTTGTTAAGAAATCGACAAAATTTACTTTCTTATACGCCGAAGGAGCAGTTATTGCAAGGAAGAAGCGGAAATTTACGCAAAATGCGCCGCTTTTTTACCTATATTTTTCCCGCGCGATACGAGAATTGTTCATACTTTATTTACACCAAATTTAGGCTTGCTTAAAGAATCCGCGTTATACTTCAGCCATAGCCTAAAACAAAGGGCGACAAACAAAAAATTCTGGGGTCCACTGTCCGCCTCGCCAAACGGCCAAAGCGGCAGACCAAGAAAACCACCGCGGCGCGGTGTTATGATAAAGATTAAGGATCAGTGCAAGCAAACAGCACCGGCGAGAGTTTTCCATCTTTCTCTCGCCGGTGCTGCATTTTACATTTTGAGCTTAATTCGCTGCGGGGGCCTTTTCAAATTCTGCCGCGACCTGCTCGAGCAGTTTGCGGATGGGGAGGTGCTGCGGGCAGACCTTTTCGCACTTGCCGCACTTTAAGCAGTCGGACGCCTTGCGGCCTGGCGCGGTGTGGACATCTTCATAGTAGCAGTCCGCGTTCCAGTCGTGGTGAATCTGCTTGGTGTTCATAATGGCGAAGAGGTCAGGGATAGAGATGTGCTTGGGGCAGCCGTCCGTGCAGTAGCGGCAGGCCGTGCAGGGGATGAGGTCCTTGCTGTGGAAGATCTCCTGCACCTTTTCCACCGCGGCGCGCTCGGTCTCGTCGAGGGGCTTGAAGTCCCGCATGAACGAGATGTTGTCCTGCATCTGCTCCATGTTGCTCATGCCGGAGAGCACCATCATCATGCCGGGGAAGCCCGCGGCAAAGCGGATGGCGTAGCTCACGGGGCTGCCGCCGTGCAGGTCTTCAAGCACGGCCTTTGCGTCCTCAGGCAGGTTCACGAGGTTGCCGCCCTTGACGGGCTCCATGACGATGACGGGCTTATTGAATTTGCGGCAGACCTCATAGCACTTGCGGCTCTGCACCGCGGGATCGTCGTAGTCGACGTAGTTGAACTGGATCTGGACAACTTCGATCTCGGGATACTCGGTCAGAATGCGCTCGAGCACCTCGGCGCGGTCGTGGAAGGAAATGCCGACGTGGCGAATTTTGCCCTCTTTTTTGAGCGCAAACGCCGTCTCATACGCGCGGCACTCCTTGAAGTGGTCATAGTTGACAAGACCCTGCGCGTGCATCAGATAGAAGTCGAAATACTCGACGCCGCAGATCTCAAGCTGGCTCTCGAAAAACGGGCGGATGTCTGCCTCGGTCTTGAAATAGTTCGCCGTCAGCTTGTCCGTCAGGATGTACTTCTCGCGCGGATAGCGGCTTGTCAGGCAGGTCTTGAGCGCCTTTTCGCTCTTGCCCTGGATGTAGCCGTGCGCAGTGTCAAAATAGTTGAAGCCCGCGTCTAAAAACGCGTCCACCATCTGCTTGGTCTGCTCGATATCCACCTCTTCGCCGATCATCGGCAGGCGCATGCAGCCAAAGCCAAAATTCTTCTTGATCCGATCCATAGTTTACTTTCCTATTCTTATCCTTTTCCTGCTTGCCGGCAGAACAGTAGTTTACCTTTACTCCTGCGGAATCGTCTTGAGTTCGCGCCGGATGGCGCGGAAGCGCTCGGGCACGTCCTCGTCCGCCATATCCCTTGGGACATCGATCGTGCCCGCGGCCTTTGCAGTTTCATAATACCAGCATTTGTACTCCACGGTCTCGAGCGTGTGGCGCATCTCCTCCATCTGCGCGAGCAGCACGTCACGCTGGTGCGTGAACATCTTGAGGCGCGTGTCGATGGTGTCGTCGCCGCGCAGGGCAAGCTCGATGTACTGGCGGATGTCCCTGATGGACATGCCAGCCTTTTTCATGCAGCCGATGACCTGTAACCACTCGAAGTCCGATTCCTGAAACATGCGGATGCCGCCGGACGAGCGCTCCACAAAGGGCAGCAGACCCTCCTTATCGTAATAGCGCAGCGTGGAAGCGGGGACGTCCAGCTTTTTCGCCATTTCGCCGACTGTGTAGACCATGAAATCCTCCTGAAATGAAAGCGCGCTTTAGGTTGCAGCACAGTGAGTAACTTTAAGTTTCCTTTAGCATACCGCAGCGAAGGAGGCCTGTCAAGCGCCGCACAAAAAGAAAAGCCGCCGACGGCGGCCT
>ERZ791645.1148-NODE-1148-length-18115-cov-6.739258_pt1 | contig 18115 bp, 20 predicted proteins | sample MGYA00509939_ERZ791645 | MGnify/ENA primary metagenome ERZ791645 (study PRJEB30046, sample SAMN00715249) | human gut metagenome | study: EMG produced TPA metagenomics assembly of the A metagenome-wide association study of gut microbiota in type 2... | reverse complement strand
CCGCACGTACGGATCTGTGAGGGGCTAAGATTGAGAGGTCTTAGTCTACTCGACTATCAGCGATTCTTCTGAACGATGACTATTATAAATTTATGATGTCCGGACGTAGAGTGGTTGATGGTATTGGTGTTTTGGGAGCAGAGCATCTGATTCCATTCAAAATGTATGCGTGGATTAATCTTTTAGAACGAAAGAGAGCCGGTGAGCATGTCAATGAAAAGGATTTAAAGAAGCATAAGTACGATGTATTCCGCTTGCTGCAGATTGTCACAGCTGGAACAAAAGTTGAATCAGAAGGGCTGGTGACAGAGAGTATACATAGATATATCGAGCAAATCAGTGTACTAGATGAATTGGAAGTAAGACTTTTGCAGATGGGAATGCCTTTTGATAGAGATAGGGGTGTGGAGTTGCTGAAGGAGATTTATTTGTAAGCAAAACTGTTTTACATCCAACCTGTTCTGCTAATTTTCGGATAAGTGAGATCCTTTTGCATATGGAATAATTATAGTGAAACTAAAAATAAAAACGGAAAATCCGTAGATAAATTCAGAATGTGGTAGTATATCGTGCGAAAAACCAAAATAAAAACGGAAAATCTGTTTAAGGTTTTGCAGCATGAATGAGACAGGCCCAGGTGAGTTATGCATATTGATCGCTGATGCCGTAAAAAAATACGGAATAAGTTGAAATTTTCTACAGATCTTCTACCGGAACCAGATATCCGGTGTTCAGATATTTACAACAACTCATAATACAGATTTGATGAGCAATGATCTTTTCAGACCGGACAGCTAAGGCGTTATTTTTGTGGAAAAAACGATTATATAAGATTATAATATAATTAGGGTTTGCTCGGTTATATAATTAAGGAGGGATTCAAGTGTTTTTTTCAGAATATTATGGAATTGATTCTTCTGTAGTGGAGCATTATGGTGCTGTTGATATATCTTTTGTTTGTGACATTCCATTGTTCATTGATCCAATGTTGATATTCAATAGCGAAAAAGAGGAATATAAAAAGCTACATGAAGAAATAATAAGGTATTTTCATTTCTTATATCAAAAAGCATGTGACGGCTTATCAAATAAAGAGTTGAAAGCGTGGTTTGAATTCAATGAGGTTCCTAATAATTGGTTAGGGTATTCTATGTCAGGAAATAAGGGAGCTGCATTGGGAAAACAATATGCAAGATTTTTGTATAAAAACATAAGGTTTGCAACAAATACAAATAATATTACTAAATCGAATCATATTGAAAAGATTATGCTCTTGTATGAAGGAAGTGGTAAGGATAAAATTAGTGATTTGACAGTAAACTTAATAAAGGGCTTTTTATGCAGTTACACAGAAGAATTTGCAAGAAAATATCTTGATAAAAAGTACATAAAAAAGTTTCATGTTGAAAAAGCATACTTTAATTATGAAACAGAAAGCTTTGTGAGTAAAGAGTACGAACTACCATATATAACTAGTGAAAAAGGTAAGAAGGAATATGTATTATTAACTCCTAAAGATATCTTGAGAGAGGATGAACCAGCGATTAATCGAAAAGATTTTCTTGACAGTTATGATGATGTAAGAAGCATGATAGATAATGATTCATTAAGAGCATACGTTAATAATTATATTGCCAAAGCAATTCTTGAATATGAAGATAATCAAAAAAGAAATAAGAGAAGTGTCAACGAGCGTAGTGTTAAAAAAATAGAGAAAGATGCATTTAAGGAATTGGCAAAAGAATATCCTGAATTATATGACTATTATATAAAGTATGTAGAGAATAATCCAGAACAAGTAAGCAAACTTGCACATGAGGAATGTACAGAAGAATTGGAAAAATTCTACAGTAACTCAAAGATACTTATAGCAAAAGTAATTGATGAAGGTTATGTTATTCAAGAAGATATCGAAGCAAGAGAAGAAGCAAAAAATAGATTGAAATTTTTTAAGCACATTATAGAAGAATGTGATGGATATTTAGCTTTATATTACAATGGAAAACAGATTGCAAAAGAAAAAGATCTTCAAAGATTATTTAGGTTTGTATGGTATGGAACTTCGTATAAGGTAGATGCAGAACCTAATAATGGAAGAGGGCAGGCTGATTTTATTGTATCAAAGGGAATGAATAATCAAAATATTATTGAGTTTAAATTGGCTAGCAATAGTAGTTTAGGACATGTATTTACGCAAATAAAAATATATGAGGCGGCTAATTGTACGGATGGAAGTTTGGTTGTTATCTTTTATTTTACAGAAGAAGAAAAAAGATTTGCAGAAAAAGTCATTGAAGATTCAGGGTATAAATTGGCTATTGATGAATCGATTTTTTTGATAGATTGTAGAAAAGATAATAAGAAATCTGCGTCAATTGCTTGAAATATTCTATAAGTAAGAAAAATATTTTTACTACTAAGTAATAATAACAACTTGCTAAATCTTGCCTTGAATTGCTAACTTCCCACATTTCAGAGCAAAATCATGATTACTACGAGGTTTCCGAATGTCTTCTAAAGATGAGGCAATCTAGTGAAAAAAGGAGGAACACATAATGACTCAATATAGTGAAAAATCTTATAAAATGGCGTCAGATAATACCAAGTATAATGCTGCCGGAAAAGCAGTAATATTAGAAAATGATGAGTGGCGTGATGAGAAAGAATGGGATGAAGTATTTGGGCTGATGCAGAATGAACAGAAAAACCCTTAGTAGTAAGAATTTCCCTTTTACTACCAATTTTACTACTAACAGGTAGTAACAACTTGCAGGGTTCTGCTCTGATTTGCCACAATCTGTAATTTCAGAGTAAACTACACGAAACCCGGAAACCCTTGTAAAACAGGGCATTCTAGGGCAAAACAAGGAAAAATAAAACTATGATAAAAGTACTATTCATCTGCCACGGCAGTATTTTCCGCAAACGCTGAAAACCTTGAATTTATCGTATGTTTTGGACTCTAAGGGAACATTTTACTAAGAATTTACTAAAACAAAAAATTAGTAAGAAATCCCTAGCACGAATTTAGAAATGAATATGAAACTTAGGACTTTATTAGTTGTGAAAACAATTAGTAAAGTCCTTTTTATTTATCTAAAGGAGGATCAGAACATGAACAACACAGCGTTAGGAGCAGAAAACAAAAAGGAACAGACAATCAATTTTATCAGCGAATCACATGAAAAATTCTACTATGAAAAATTAAAAGAGGTACGCTATCAGGATGTGTACCACAAGGCACTTTGCTATTGCCTTGGTATCAGTGATGATACGAGAAGAAATGTTGAAAGCATCTATGATTTTAAGACGGGATGTGTAAAAACTGAGTGCTTGCATGAAGGCTGGCAGACCAGTGGCAGTATGAAGGTGGTGCGAATGGCATTTAACCTGTATTGCAACGGCACACCGAGTGTAGATGATTATACAAAAACAGAGGAACAGGTAAACGAGTGCAGGCAGTATACAGTGGAGGACTTGTTTTGCTGTGCCTATGCACCTTTCTTTTGGCAGGCGATACAGATCCGCTATCCAGAGTATGCGACTTATAACCGGGAACTGTATGCTTTATTTGGAGGAGCAGACTAATGTTAAAAGTCAGATTGATGGGAACGAAGAATGACATTGTATGGTTTCAGAAAATCTTACAGCGTCATCCAAAAGTAGAAGTTCTGGAGATATCAGAGCTTTATAGCAATAAAGGGACAAACAAATATTACAGAGCTTATGCGGAAGTGCAGAAAAGCAATGTAAAGAGCAGCAGATAAAAGCAAAATAGTAGAGAATAGGAGAATTTATCATGTGTAAAGTAATAGCAATCGCAAATCAGAAAGGTGGAGTTGGAAAGACCACCACAACAAGCAATTTAGGAATCGGACTGACAAAACAGGGAAAGAAAGTTTTACTGATAGATGCAGATGCACAGGGCAGTCTTACGGCAAGTCTTGGCATTCAGGAGCCGGACAGACTGGAAATTACACTTGCAACCATTATGGCATCCATTATCAATGATGAGAAAATAAAACCGGAGTACGGCATTTTAAGACATGAGGAAGGTGTGGATTTCATGCCGGGAAATATCGAGCTTTCCGGTTTGGAAACCTCACTTGTGAATGTTATGAGCAGGGAGACGGTGCTTCGTACCTACATAGAACAGCAGAAAAACCGCTATGATTACATTCTGATTGACTGTATGCCATCACTCGGCATGATTACGATAAATGCTTTTACCAGTGCGGACAGTATCTTAATTCCGGTACAGGCAGCGTATTTGCCAGTAAAAGGTCTGGAACAGCTTATTAAGACGATTGGAAAGGTAAAGCGTCAGATCAACCCGAAACTGGAGATAGAGGGTATTCTGCTGACAATGGTTGATAATCGTACCAATTATGCCAGAGACATCAGCAATCTGTTGATTGAAAATTATGAAAGCAGAGTGCGGATATTTGAGAACAGTATTCCAATGTCAGTAAGAGCTGCGGAGATTTCTGCGGAAGGTGTGAGCATTTATAAGCACGATCCGAATGGCAAGGTAGCAAGTGCCTATCAGTCATTGACAGAGGAGGTGCTTGGCAATGAGTAAGACAGGAAGTGCCACAAAGGTAAAGTTGAACAGCTTTGATGATTTGTTTGGCAGTAGTGAGATGCAGATGACAGGGGCGGAACAGATTATCAATGCTCCGTTAGCCGAATTGCACGATTTCAAAAATCATCCTTTCCGTGTGGTTGATGATGAAAAGATGGAGGAAACTACAGAGAGTATCCGTCAGTATGGTGTACTTGTACCGGGAATTGCAAGACCGAGAACTGACGGAGGATATGAGTTGATTTCCGGACATCGCAGAAAACATGGTTCACAGAGAGCCGGAAAATCAGAAATGCCAGTTATTATCAGAAACTATTCTGATGATGAAGCTACGATTATCATGGTGGACAGCAATATTCAGAGGGAGGATATTCTTACGAGTGAAAAGGCAAAAGCATATAAAATGAAATACGAAGCTATGAAGCATCAGGGGAAAAAATCTGGCAAGAATACGCTTGATCAAGTAGGAGAAACTGCCGGAGAAAATGCGAAAAAGGTGCAGCGTTATATTTGGCTGGCAAGGCTGTCGGATGGACTTCTTGAGATGGTGGATAACAAGAAATTAGGTTTTTCACAGGGGGTAGATATTTCTTTTCTGTCAGAAGAAGCACAGAAATGGGTAGAGATGATTGTGGAGAAAAAATGTTGTAATATCAGCACAGTGCAATCTGGAAAGTTAAAGGAATATAGCAAAAATGGAGAATTGACGTTTGCTATGGTTAGATTGATTTTGACAGAAGAGAAACCTAAGGAAAGAAAATTTACAATGAAATCTGATAAGATAGGCAAGTATTTTTCAGACAACTATTCCAATGAGGAGATTGAAAACATTATTATTTCACTTCTTGATAAATGGAAAAAGGAAGTGGGTGTTTGATTATGGGGTATTTAACCAGCGGAAATGTAATTGTTGACGCAATGGGAACTATAAATATCTCCGGAAATATTATTCCTGCTATATGGTACAGAACAATTACAAAGGAGAATGGGAAACCATATCTCCTTGCAATTGTAATTTTGGCAGATATTGTTTACTGGTATCGTCCTTCAGAGGTGCGGGATCAGGGAACAGGACAGATTCTTGGGTGGAAAAAGAAATTTTCGGAGGATATTTTAAGACAGAGCTATCAGTATTATGCGGATTTATTTGGAGAATCTAAGAAAACAGTAAAGACCGCAATGGACAAATTGGAAAAATTACAGGTAATCAGGAGAGAATTTCGTACAGTTAGTTACGGAGACGGACTTGTATGCAATAATGTGATGTATGTGGAACTAAATCCAGATATACTTTATCAACTGACATTTCCAGAGGAAATTCCTGCTATGAAGGGGACGAACAATTCATGTGCAGATGTATCTGATAACAAAAAGGGAGGGAGCCTTCCTACAAAATCAGATAGCCCTATGGAAATTTTTGGAGGGAGGGGTATCCCAAAAGGGAAACAGGTATCTACAAACTTGGAAGCAGGTTATGACGAAATGGACAATACCATCCCTACGAAGCGGGATACAGGTCTATCCAAAAACGGAGATACATATCCATATACTTCTGCATATATTTCTGACGGAGAATCCTATCCTATCAATCAATCTGACAGTGAAACGGAGAAAACGGTTGATGCGATGGATGATGTCAATGCATACATAGAGATCATCAAAGAGAATATAGAATACGATCATTATATGAAGTATGGTGATAAGCAGAACAGAGAACTGTATGATGAACTTTTTGAAATCATCTGTGAAGTGGTTTGTGTTAAGCACATGACAGTAAGAATTGGTGGGGATGAATATCCGTATGAACTGGTAAAAGCAAAATACCTGAAACTGAATAGTTCTCATTTGAATTATGTTATTGACTGCATGAAGAACACCACAACCAAGATTGCAAATATTAAGGCGTATATGGTAACAACGCTTTACAATGCACCAAACACAATCAATCATTACTATCAACAGGAGGTACAGCACGATATGTACGGAGGAGGATGGCATGAAAAGGGTATTGTTTAAAGTCATTGTTCCAACGATGTTTATTGCAGTATGGATGTGGACTTGTTATCTGATATGCAATAAAACAGAAGGTTTTGACTGGTTTTTATATTGGATTTTGGCAGGATGTCCGTTTGGTATCCGCAGAATGTGTCTTTGGCTCATACCAAAGAATTTCGGTATCAGTGGAAGCATTGGTGTTTTGGCTTTGAACTGTATTGCAGGTGGTTTGATTGGCGGTATTGTGTTGATTTTCAAAATAATCAGTATCGTAGTAGAGGTTATCCGTATTGTATCAGGAAATTTTTGGACAAAAAGTCCAAAAGAAGAAATATAGAACTTCTGGACATTTTGTCCAAAGGTGGGGCAGTCAGGGCATGACTGCTCTTTTATTGTCAGAAAAGAAGGAGCAAAAAGAAATGGAGTCAATGAGAGATGTGAATAGAGTAATGGAACGTGAAATAAAAAAGGGAAGCACACCATTACAGTTTGAACAGTTAAATTTTGGAGATTACAGTTGCAATGAAATTTCTTCACAGGAGAAGTTGGTGCAGGTGCTTTCCTACTTGTTGCGAATTGGGGAATATAAATCATTTGCCGGAAAAACCATTGGTAACAATGTTTATATGGATATAAAATGGAAAAAGGTAGTTTTCAAGAGAACCAGACTTGCTTATGAGAGAAATGATATTTTTGCAACGATTAAGCGATTGGAAAAGAAATACAAACTGGATTTTGCTGGAAAAGTGTATCTGGAGACGGTAAGGTGTTATTTTACAATATCTGAAGAAGAGCTAAAGAAATGCCGATACAATTATAAAGGGAAAGACACCTATGCGTTTGTGCTGTCAGATAAGTATATCATGGCTTTATATACACACTGTCTGTTGGCAAGAAAAGCGGCAGCCTTTGAAAATATAGAGTTAAAAGGTCTTTCAGAAGTAGAGCTTTCTATGGTAAAATTGAAGAATGTCCGGGAAGTGTTATTTCAGGCATTGTTACTGGATAATATTAAATTTGAAGATGGAAAGATGTATGCGGAGCTATGTACGATATATGTTTTGTAGAAATGGTTGGTGGCGAAAATGAAGGCAAGATTGTGTAAATTTTTGAATAAAAGTGATTACGTTGCTGGAATAATGATAGGATGTGGAATTTTAATGGATATAGGTGTAAATATTACAAAATATTCGTTGGTTACAGTTACAGAATCATATATGGATTATATATATAGTGCCATAATTACAATAGCAATTTTGAGCTTTTCAATAATTGCATTGATTTCAGGAATGTTTGGGAATACTTACTATGGATATAAATTAGGGGAAATTATTCAGTTTAAGGAATCTCCGGTTAATTTTAAAAAGTATATTTGTTGGTCTTTTTTATCGATTGCGGCTGGAACAGTATTATTATTTATTGAATTTAAACTGTGTTGTGTTAACTCTCTGACAATGCTCTTGTTTGCTGTGATATTTTTAGAAGGAAAAATGGCATATAATATTTATAAAATAATGGTTGATGAGTCGGTATGTTATCAATTAGTAAGTTTACATTACAACACTTTTTCTAAAAGAAACAACAATTATAACTTATATAAAAAAGAAATTGAACGATTATTTATTGCATTAAAACAATGCATAAATGCAAATGACAGTGAGGGAAAAAATCAAGTCATAGATCTACTTACAAAATTTGACGGAAAAATGGTGGAGGTATTAGGAGCCTCTAACGAGATATATCAATGTTTTTATAGTAAAATGGCAGAGTGTGTATACGATATAGCCAATAAATTTGGATATAATGAAATGATTAGAAATGTTATAAAAATATATAGCAGTTTGCCGCAATTAAAATATGAAAGAATTGATTTATACTTAATTCCACTTCAGAATATGAGGTTTTGGGATGATCAGATACTATTGAAAAATGATTATTTTAATCAAATTAAAGAAATTGATTTCATGGGAGAATACGAAAATGGATTAATAGAAAATTATGAAATTGAAAGAATATTTTATTGCTTTTTTGAAAACATTATAGGAAATCAGGTATGTAGTAAAATAGTTAAAGATACCATTATTGAAAAGTATTTGTGTAACATAACTCAGTTTCATTGGAAAGAGCAGAAAGAACAGTATTTGCCAATAGATTGCATAGGGGTAATAAATATATGGAACTATTTTGTATTAAGAAATGAGAATGTAAGAGAAAGAAATCACATATTTAGTGTACTTATAAAAGAAGTTTTTTATAATAATCATTATTCAAAAGAAAGAAAATTCTTCGATGTTCTTTCTTTAATGGTACAATCCTTTTATGCATATGTGTTTTATGAAGGTGAAACTTTAACTGTAGAATATAGGGAAGAATTAAAAAAAACAATTATGCAACCAATTACAAATGCAACATTAAAAAATTTTAAAATATCTTTTCTTATAAGGGAAAATATTGAAGAGATTTTAGTATCTGTGGGCAATAGAATTAGTAAAAAAAGTGATTTTGAGCGAAGATTCGAATATTATCCGCAGTTTATGATGGTGAAAACAGTTGTTTGGACACAAGAGTTTAATATTAAGTTTTTGCTTATGCTCTACATAATATATCATAGTGAAGTAGGTTTTTATTCTTTATATAGAAGGTTTATAGACTGGGACAATATAGACGAAAAATTTAAGTTAGAAATCTTAAATCATATTACACACGAATTTGATTATGAAAGTCGAACATTAAAAAAAGAATTTCAAGAAGAATGTTTACAGTTAAGTGCTGTATTAGAGCATACATATAAAATTAGTGACAAAGAACAAGCAGAACTTTTTGAGCATTTAAGAATAGAGCAGGAAAAGATAAAATTAAACACGATTGAAGATACTGGAGAGATAGAAGTAGATAATAAGGAGATATATCAAAAAATCTCGGATTTAATGGAGAAGGATCAAGTATTTGGATGGACACCTGAATTCGTGTCAGAAAGTTACATAAAGTATACAACACCAGTTTGTATAGGTAGAAAGGAGTACAGGACAACAAATACTACGGCTAGAACACTTGAATTAGCAACCATTGAAGCTGTTGAAAAATTTATACAAATTTATACAAATGAATTAGAATTAACATTTGATATGGAAGGTATAGGGCGGTTATTAGAATTTGTTCGAGAAAACAGTTTTGATGCGAGAAATTTTTCTTATACAGATGATTGGGCATTGGCTCAATATAGAGAAGAGAAAAAATTTAAGGATTTGGTTGCAGCGCAACAGAAAATGGAAGTTATTCCTACTCCGAAGATTTCACAAAATATGTTTTGGATTAAAGACAGTTTTAAATTCAATATCAAAATTTCGAAGATTGAGATTGCAAATTTAACATCAGACGAAAGTGCAGAGTATATTGAAGGTTCTAAATGTTATAATGGTTTTTATAATATTGATGGAGTTTTGATGCCGAAGGAAAAAGCAATATCGAGTATTAAAAAATTATTCTGCAAAGAAAGATATTCATTTAAGTTAATGGTCTCTTTTCAGAAAGATGATATTACGCATATTAATTATAAATTATCACGATGAAGAACAGCGCAAGGGCAGTTATAGACCGTAAAGGTTTGTAGCTGCCTTTTTGTATTTATTTATGGGATTTTTGGACAAAATGTCCAGAAGTGGAAAGGAAGAAAAAATGAGTAGAAAAAATGGAAAGAAGTTATTGATTGTGATTGCAGTAGGGGCAGTTGTTATAAAGGCAGTGCGTGATGTCATCAAGACAAAAAAGCAGGAGGAAGCACTTAAGACTGCTTTGGATGATTTTTATGAGGAAGAACTGAACTGGTGGGACAGGGAACATGAGGAAGGAGAGGAATTGTAGATATGGGAATGAAAATACAGCTCCACAGGCTGTTGGTTCCGCCCTGATAAAAAGGATGCAGATCAGGAAGGAGGTACACTGTGCAGGAGGAAACAACACAAAAAACGATTGCCCTTGCAATCAAGACATCCAAACTGACCGCAAGTGTTCTCCAGAAGGCGATGAAGATGTATCTGGAGCATCAGAAGCATAAAGAGCCTTCCCACGGGAAAATATCGGTGAAAAAGCTGGTCGGTCAGGGAGCGGGTGTGAAGTCCATAGAGGTCACGGATGATAACATTAAGGCTTTTGAGCGTGTGGCGAGAAAGTACAATGTAGATTTCGCTGTGAAGCGGGATAAGACCACGGAGCCGCCCAAGTACCTTGTATTTTTTAAGGGTAAGGATGCCGATGTGATTGCACAGGCATTCAAGGAATTTGTAAAAGTTAATGAGAAAAAGCAACAGCGTCCGTCATTACGGCAGAAACTGAAAGGACTTCAGAAGATGATCGCACAGAATAAGAACAGGGAGCGGAGCAGAGAGAAAAACAAGGACAGGGGACAGAGCCTATAAGCAAAGTCATTGACGGGATTGTAAAGGATTTGCAGTCAATCCCGAAAACTGTCAAAGAAAAGTGCAAAGGGGTAAATGGGAAACAGCTTGCCCTCAAATGCGCTCCCTATGTGATATTTGGATATGTCTTTAATAAGGTTTCATGGCTGTATGGACAGCAGGCAGGAGATAACACGTTGCAGAAGGTGTTGGACACGATCAATGGGATGGGAGGTGCGTTTGTAAACCCGTTTCCCAGTTTTATGCCGAGGGATTTACTGGTTGGCGTGGGATGTGGGATAGGATTTCGTATGGTGGTATATTATAAAGCGAAAAATGCTAAGAAATTCCGGCAGGGAGTAGAATACGGTTCGGCAAGGTGGGGAACTGCCAAAGACATAGAGCCTTATGTCGATCCGGTATTTGAAAACAACGTGCTTTTAACGGCAACGGAGCGTCTTATGATGTCCGGCAGACCAAAGCAACCGAAGTATGCAAGGAATAAAAACATTCTTGTGATCGGCGGTTCCGGTTCCGGTAAGACACGTTTTTTTGTGAAGCCGAACCTTATGCAGATGCACAGTTCCTATGTGGTCACTGATCCGAAAGGCACTGTGCTGGTCGAATGCGGCAGGATGCTGTCTAAGAATGATTACCGGATTAAGGTGCTTAATACCATTAACTTTGCAAAATCAATGCATTACAACCCTTTCGCTTACATCCGGAGCGAAAAGGACATTCTGAAACTCGTAAACACAATCATTGTAAATACCAAAGGGGAAGGACAGCAAGCCTCTGAGGATTTCTGGGTGAAAGCGGAAAAGCTCTATTATACAGCCCTGATCGCATATATCTGGTACGAAGCACCGGAGGAGGAACAGAATTTTTCCATGCTGATTGATCTGGTAGATGCCAGTGAAGCAAGGGAAGATGATGAGAATTTCAAAAATGCGGTTGATCTGCTGTTTGAGGAGTTGGAACAGGAGAACCCGAACCACTTTGCAGTCAGACAGTATAAGAAATACAAGCTGGCGGCAGGTGATATATGCTCTAAGTGACTTCTTAATCATGATTTTGTCGTGGTTAGTGAAGCAATCACTTAGAGCATTTTTATTTCAGGAGGTACAGCCATGAGAAATGAAAAAATTACCCCACTGTACGAGCGCCTGAGCCGGGACGATGAGTTACAGGGCGAGAGCAACTCCATATCCAACCAAAAACAGATGTTAGAGGATTTTGCCCGCCGGAATGGGCTGCCCAACCCTACGCACTTTACCGATGATGGTATCTCAGGCACTCGTTTTGACCGCCCCGGATTTTTGGCGATGATGGAGGAAGTGGAGGCAGGGCGTGTAGAGGCAATCGTCATCAAGGACATGAGCCGGTTAGGACGCGACTATCTGAAGGTCGGTCAAGTTATGGAGGTTTTGCGGCAGCGAGGCGTTCGTCTGATTGCCATCAACGACGGTGTGGACAGTCTGAAAGGCGATGACGATTTTACCCCGTTCCGCAACATCATGAATGAATTTTACGCCCGTGATACCAGCCGGAAAATCCGCTCTGTGTTTAAGTCAAAAGGCATGAGTGGCAAGCACCTGACCGGCACTGTGATTTACGGCTACTTATGGGACGAAAAACGGGAGCATTGGCTGGTAGATGAGGAAGCTGCCGAAGTGGTACGCCGTATATTCTCCCTCACGCTGGAGGGATATGGGCCTTACCAGATCGCCTGCAAATTATCCACAGACCGGATTGAAATTCCTGTCGTACACCTTGCCCGCTTCAACGAGGGTGTGAACCGTTCAAAGCCGGTCAAAGACCCCTATGGATGGGGATCATCTACCATCGTGAACATTTTGAAAAAACGAGAGTATTTAGGGCATACCATCAATTTCAAGACCCGCAAGCACTTTAAGGACAAGAAAAGCCACTATGTTTCTGAGGACGAATGGACGATCTTTGAGAATACCCATGAAGCCATTATCGACCAGCAGACCTTTGATTTGGCGCAGAAAATCCGCAGCAATGTACGGCGTTATCCAAACGGCTGGGGCGAAGCGGCTCCCCTCACAGGTTTGCTCTATTGTGCCGATTGTGGCGGCAAGATGTATGTCCACCGCACCAACAATGGCAGGCGGATTTCTCAATATACCTGTTCCAATTATACCAAAGTTCCGTGTGGGACACTATGCCCTACACAACACCGTATCAATGAGAGTGCTGTTCTGACATTGGTTTCTGACACGCTCCGGGCTATCGCTGAATATTCCAGAAATGACCGGACGGAATTTATTCACACCGTTCAGGAAACGCAGGTTGCTCAACAGAGTGCCGATATATCGAAAAAGCGCAGGCGTCTGGCTGCTGCTCAAAAGAGAGCCGGAGAACTGGAAAAACTGATTTGCAAAATCTATGAGGACAATGCCCTCGGCAAGCTGCCGGATGCACGATATAGGGCGCTTGATGCACAGTATGCCAAAGAGCAGGACGCACTTGAGATTGAAATTGCGGAGCTGGAAAAGGCTGTTACCGGCTATGAGCAGAGCCAGAAATCCGCAGAGAAATTTATAGCCCTGATTGATAAGTATGAGAATTTTGACACGCTGACAAACACCATGCTCAACGAGTTTGTAGAGAAAATCCTTGTCCACGAACGCGCCCGAAAAGGCAGCCAGGACACCACGCAGGAAATTGAAATCTACTTCAATTTTTTAGGACGCTATATCCCACCATCCTTACAGCCGGTTCCTTTAACCCCGGAGGAACAGGAAGAACTGCAGAAAAAAGAAGAACGCAAGGACAGGCTCCATCAGAACTATTTGAAGCGGAAAGCCAGCGGTGCACAGAAACGGTATGAGGACAAAATTAAGGCAAAGAAAAAAGCGGAAATGGACGCTAAGAAAGCCCTGATCCGGGCTGAGGATATGAAAAAAGGCGTTTTTTCTACTGTCGGACAGCTGCCGAAAGAAGAACCACGCAAAGGCAGCATAGCAGCCAGCGCAGCAGTCTAATCATCACGAAGCAAAGGAGAATGAATATGAGTAAGTTGACTTACATTCGTTGTGGAGATTATGATATACCCAACCTAAAACTTTCTGAACAGCCGGAAACTTCTATCGGCAAGTACGGCAGGATGAGAAAATCCTACCTAAAGAAACATCGCCCCATTCTCTACAACCAACTGCTGATGAGCGAGAAGCTGTATCCACACCTGTTAGAGATTGACCGGACAGCGCAGGAGCGCGTGGACACCATGTTGCCTCACATGATGGAGACTGCGGGTGTCACGGAAGAACTGAAAGCCTGTGACCCTATGCGTTGGGTGGGGCTGATGAACACATTAACGGCACAGATTGAGGAAATTTTAATCAGGGAACTGATTTGCAGCTGAATGGGAGGTGCGGGAAATGCTGACCTTTGAAAAGATTTTGAAAGTGTTTCAGGCATATCTGGATGATGATCCACTGTATGAGGTGGTTCAGACCAGCCACGGTTATACATTGATGGCATGGGAACCCCACCGGAATGACTGGTACAGCGCTGAAATACAGAAAACCCCGGAGGATTTACGGAACGCTTTGTTGGGTACATACGCCAACTTTCTGGAAGATAAGATTACTGGAAATGACCGTGACCTGACTGTGACAGAAACCGGAGAAATCCAGCAGAGGTGTCGGGAACTTTTGGAAAAGTGCCGGGAACCTTGATATAGAAATGCCAGAAGGAGGCCGCGATTATGCGTCCTCCTTCTGCTTCGCAGTCTGTTCCATTTTGAGCGCCCCGTCTATGGCACCTTCGATAATCGGCAGGTATTCTTCAGGGCAGAGTTTCAGCTTGTGGCTGACCCGTTGCCGCTGTTCGCTTTCTTCCCGCATGATCTCCGGGTTAAAATACCGTTCCACGGGAAGTCCGCAGACCTTAATCAACTGGATCATCACAGGCAGGCTCGGAATCGCACCTTGATTCTCAATGTTGGCAAGATACCGCCATTCAATCCCAACCATTTCTGCCAATGTTTTTCGTGCCAGACGCTTTGCCTCTCGTGCAGCTTTGACATCTGCGCCGAAGGTTTCAAAACCGGGACAATCTTCAACTTTCGCCATATAACATCACCCAGTTACATTGTATAATTCATACTTTGCCCGTGGAATGTTGCTATATGCAGGTTAGTTGAAGTTTATAATTCATATTCGCGCTTGCTTTGCAACACAGAGGTAACTTATAATTACAATAATCTTTCTAAATCTTGAGTTTTCCATAATAGATACATATTTCTTTGCTATAATTGAATGTTAGGAGGTAGGCTTATGCAGAAAATTTTAGTTGTTGAAGATGATATTGACATTCAAGATATATTAAAAAACCATTTGACCGATGCAGGATATGAGGTTGTGATTGCTGACGATGGTGTAGACGGAATTGCAAAGTTTGATGATACCATTAGTCTTGTCCTGCTGGACATCATGCTACCCAAGATTGATGGCTATGGTGTATGTGAGGTCATTCGCCAAAAGTCGCAAGTTCCGATTATTATGCTTACTGCGCTCTCGGACGAAGAAAACCAACTAAAGGGGTTCAAACAGCAGATTGACGATTACATTCCAAAGCCCTTTTCGCCCAAAATCCTGCTGTGCAAGATTGCGGCTATTCTTCGCCGTAGGACTGCGGAAAATCAAAATCAATCCCTGCTTACTTATAAAGAGTTGAGTATGGATGTTGATGGATTCCGTGTATATCAAGGCGGAAACGAGGTTGTTTTGACCAGCAAAGAGTTTGCGCTTCTTAGGCTTATGCTTGAAAATCAGGGAAAGGTCTTTACTCGGCAAATGCTACTTGACCGATTGTGGGCGGACGATTTGGAGGTCGAAGATCGGATCGTTGATAGTCACATAAAGAACATTCGCAAAAAGTTAAATGCTGACTATATAAAAACAATTAGAGGGGTGGGATACAGAATTGATAAGGAAAATTAAAACGAGCCTAACAGCAAAGCTCTTTTTAGCGACAACGGTTCTTTTGATTTTGGTATGTTTGCTTTCTGTTTTCAGTATGGCGAGATATATTCCCCAAACTTATAGCAATCGACTTAGTGCAGAATTGCAAAAGCAAGCAAATGATTTAGTGCCAGTATTGGAAAAGGCTGGTTCCTTAGAGGAATGTTATTCACTTGTTCAGCAATTCACCGCACAGACAAAAGCAACTGCCTATATTGAAGATGATTATGGAGATATTTTATATTCAAGTGACAAATTGACGATAACAACAGACAAGGATTCTATTGCTACGATTCAAGAAAATCCTGATAGCGCAATTATTACAAGTGACGAATTACTGACAGAAGCAGGCTATGTGTTCACCCTGTTAGGTAGCGACTATACCCTTTATGTGCAAAGTGATACGGTGTCCGTCAATCAGGCAACAGAGGCGATTTGGCAAACCGTTCCGCTGGTTATATTGGGAATCTTCTTTATGTCCATCTTGTTTTCTGTCATTTACTCACGCTATATAACAAAACCGATTATTGAATTAAGCAGCACATCGCAAAAAATGGCCCAGCTCAATTTTGAGCCGCACGGAAATTCTAATCGTTCAGACGAGATAGGAATACTCTCGGACAGCTTAAATACTTTGTCAGATAATTTACAGCATACATTGGCAGAACTGAAAAAAAGCAATTCCGAGTTAGAGGCCGAAATATCAAAAGAGCGAGAACTTGAAAAAAAGCAACAGGAATTTTTCTCGGCGGCATCACATGAACTGAAAACGCCTTTGACAATTCTGAAAGGTCATTTAATGGGGATGCTCAATAAGGTCAAAGGATATGAAAATCAAGAGGCATATATGGAGCGGTCGCTGGCCGTTGTTGAAAAAATGGAAACATTAGTGAAAGAACTGCTCTATGTATCTAAAACAGACGGAAAGCAGAGAACAGAATATAAGACGATTGATTTTGCAGAGCTTCTTCGGGTACAAATAGCTGATGTGACCGATTTGCTGTCTGAAAAAGAAATTTCTCTTTCTGTGAATATTCCTGACAAAATCCTGTGCGATGCAGACCCGGCACAGATGGAACGAGCCATTCAAAATGTTTTGGTAAATGCCATTCGCTACTCACCGAATGGCGAGGCAATCTATATATCCTTGTCGAACGATAAAAATACCGTTTCCTGCAAAGTTGAAAATACAGGCGTCCATATTCCAGAGGAAATGATACCCCATCTATTTGAAGCATTTTACAGAGCGGATACCTCCCGTAATCGTAATACTGGGGGAACAGGCTTAGGACTTTATATCGTCCGCAAAATCATGGAACTGCACCACGCAAAATATGGTATCCAAAACACAAGCAGAGGTGTGGTGTTCTGGCTTGAAATGCCGCAAGAAAGAGGTGCTATCAACTCCATCTAAACTCCATATTCCTTGCAAACTATATCCAAATCATTTTGTTATCTTATAGCTGTCCTCAAGAGGACAGCTATAATTTTTGAAAGCGAGGCAAAGCAAAATGGTAAAAGCTAAATTCGGAGCATTGGCTCTGACGGTATTGATGGGACTGGGTGCAGTAAGTCCCTTGCATGGGGTCACAGAAGCTCATGCGCTAAACGCACCTGTTGCCAATTCTGCACAGCAGAAAACGGTCGTGTCCACAACGGATGATTCCGATGGCGTTATGAGCTACAAGGACAAGGAGAGCGGAAAGACCTTTGTCAGCGAGGACAATGGCGCAAGCTGGATGTCCGAAGAAGATTATAATAACAGCCATCCCGCAATCAACTACGAGTGGTGGACTTATGACGAGTACAAGGAATGGCTGGAACAGGAAAAGAAAACTCTTCAGGAAATGGCCGACGAGCACGCAATAGCCGAAACCAGCGAGGGCTCTTTCGAGTGGACGCAGGAAATGACAGACCAGTACATTGCCGAATATGAGCAGACCCTGGAGGACATCAAAAATGGGCTTCTCGTATCTAAGTCTGTGAATGGGGACGATGAGTGCATGACAACTTTCAATCCTAATTGGGTAGGCAGCACTACCGACTAACAGCCTATCATGTTGATTTAGAAACTGCCACACGACGGCAAAAGAAAAAAAGCCGTCGTACAGCAGCCATATCGACACGCCCATTTGAAGCGGCGGGTT
>ERZ791645.1127-NODE-1127-length-18433-cov-3.028784_pt1 | contig 18433 bp, 13 predicted proteins | sample MGYA00509939_ERZ791645 | MGnify/ENA primary metagenome ERZ791645 (study PRJEB30046, sample SAMN00715249) | human gut metagenome | study: EMG produced TPA metagenomics assembly of the A metagenome-wide association study of gut microbiota in type 2... | reverse complement strand
AACCGAAAAAGGAGAAAAAACCTAAGGAAGTGGATAACACACCGCCGCTGCCAAAGGGACCGGTGATTGCGATTGTTCTTATGGCAGTGTCATTGTTTGCATTTGTCATGATTGTGACAAATCTTTTGGGGTATCAGGCAAACTTAAGTCAGGCAAAGGAAAAATATGAGCAGGGTTCTTATGTGGAGGCATACCGTAAGCTGCAGGGGCTTTCGATCAAGGAGCGCGATGAAAAGCTTTATCATCAGCTGGCAACTCTTGCTGCTGTCTCGGAAAAGTATCAGGCATATCTCGTATTTGATAATTACGGTTCAAAAATTGATGCACTTGATGCACTGGTATGTGCATATGGGCGTTATGACCTGAACCAGAAAAATGCCAAAGAGTATGGTTGTGAAGATCAGCTGGAGAAGATCGGAGGAAAGATTATCAAAGCACTGCTGAAAGATTATGATATGACAGGGGATGAGGCACTGGATATCTACCAGACCAGAAAGCGGGATGATTATACGGTAAAACTGCATCAGAAGCTGAAAGAACTTGGGCTGGGATAAAAAAATAGCAGAAAGTAAGGCAGGAGACTGTTAATTTAGGAGTAAGACCTATATGATTGCAATAATAGACTACAACGCTGGAAATTTAAAAAGCGTGGAAAAAGCATTGCATTTTCTCGGAGAAGACTGTGTGATCACACGTAATTTTCACGAGATTGAGACCGCAGACAAAGTGATTCTTCCGGGAGTCGGTGCATTTGGCGATGCGATGGAACAATTGAAAAAATACGAGCTGGACAAGGTGATTCATCAGGTGACAGCGGAAAATAAGCCATTTCTTGGCATCTGTCTGGGACTGCAGCTTCTCTTTGAGGGAAGCGATGAGAGTCAGGGTGTAGAGGGACTCCATGTGCTGGACGGACAGATTCTGCGGATTCCGGATCAGTCGGGACTTAAGATTCCGCACATCGGGTGGAATTCTCTGCATTTACAGAATGACGGAAGACTTTTTGCTGGGCTGGAGGAAAATCCGTATGTATATTTTGTACATTCCTATTATCTGAAAGCAGCGGATGAACAGATTGTGAAAGCAACCACACAGTACAGTACGACAATTCATGCATCGGTAGAATCCGGAAATACATTTGCATGTCAGTTCCATCCGGAAAAGAGCGGTACGGTTGGACTTTCGATTTTGAAAAATTTTGCAAAGCTGCAGGGAGGAAATGCATAGTGTTTACGAAGAGAATTATTCCTTGTCTGGATGTGAATGACGGACGCGTGGTAAAAGGCATTAACTTTGTGAATTTAAGAGATGCCGGAGATCCGGTAGAGGTCGCAGCAGCTTACGACAAGGCGGGCGCAGATGAAGTAGTCTTTCTGGATATTACCGCATCTTCCGATCACCGTGCAACGGTGGTAGACATGGTTCGTAAGGTTGCAGAGAAGGTGTTTATCCCGTTTACGGTAGGCGGTGGTATCCGTACGGTGGAGGATTTTAAGGTACTGCTTCGGGAAGGTGCCGACAAGATTTCCATTAATTCTTCCGCAATCAATACACCGGAGCTGATTGGAAATGCAGCGGACAAGTTTGGCAGCCAGTGTGTGGTAGTCGCCATTGATGCCAGACGAAGAGAGGATGGAAGCGGCTGGAATGTTTACAAAAACGGCGGTCGTATTGATACCGGGCTTGACGCTGTAGAATGGGCAATGAAAGCTAACAGACTTGGTGCAGGAGAAATTCTTCTGACCAGCATGGACTGCGATGGAACAAAGGCAGGGTATGATATTGAACTGACCAGACAGATTGCAGACAATGTTTCCATTCCAGTGATTGCATCCGGTGGTGCGGGCACAAAAGAACATTTTTATGAGGCCCTGACAGAGGGACATGCAGATGCAGCACTGGCAGCGTCCCTGTTTCATTATAAGGAGCTGGAGATCATGGATCTGAAAAACTATCTGGCAGACCGTGGTGTCTCCGTGCGTAGATAGGAGTGAATGAAATTATGGCAATGATAACAAACGACTGGCTTCCGGCAGTCCGTGAGGAATTCGCCAAACCATATTACCGGCAGCTGTATCAGTTTGTGAAAGAAGAGTATAGCCGCACGGTTGTGTATCCGCCGGCAGAGGATATTTTTAATGCACTGCATTTTACACCGCTTAGTGAGGTAAAAGTACTGATTCTGGGACAGGATCCGTATCACAATGAACATCAGGCACATGGTCTTTCATTTTCTGTCCTTCCGGATCAAAAAGAAATTCCGCCGTCTCTGCAGAATATTTATAAAGAACTGCAGGATGATCTGGGGTGTAAAATTCCAAACAACGGCTATCTGAAAAAATGGGCAGATCAGGGGGTACTGCTTTTGAATACCGTGCTTACGGTGCGGGCGCATCAGGCAAATTCCCATCAGGGAAGAGGATGGGAGCAGTTTACGGATGCGATCATTCAGGCAGTGAATGCGCAGGATCGTCCGATTGTGTATATGTTGTGGGGACGTCCGGCGCAGAGCAAAATACCGATGCTTACAAATCCAAAGCACCTGATCTTAAAGGCACCACATCCGAGTCCGCTTTCCGCATATCGCGGGTTCTTTGGATGCAGACATTTCAGTCAGGCAAATCAGTTTCTAAAAGAGCATGGAATCGAGCCAATTGACTGGCAGATAGAAGATATATAAGAAATTTCTTAAATAAAAAGAGGAGTGCCCCATTGTCCAATGGACAATGGGGCGAATTATGAAAAAATAACAAGTTAGTAACTTTGCTTTCTTTTATGTTCTTATAATAGCACCTGATTGTGAATAAAATATGAACAAAACGAAAAGAAATTGTTATCTTTTCGTAATTATAACCAAAATACGGAAAAATACCACAAAAGTATTGTAAAAACAGTGAAAAAGCGATAGGATAAAAGAAAGAATTGTGTGAAAGAGGTGATACTATGAGAGGAATTTCGATGTATGATTCATCGTCAGTAAGTACTTTATTTTCCAGTCTGGGTTCTTCGAAAAGCACAGGAAGCGGCATGTTTGGAATCAATTTAAGTGAGTATGCAAGTATTCGCAGTGGTTCTTATGGCAAATTAATGCGCTCTTATTTTTCAATGGATTCCACGAAGAGCACCTCGAAGTCGGATGACAGTACCAAAAATACGATCGAGGATCTGACCACGACCACATCGACGTCAAAAGACAGTACCAAGACGCTGGCTGCGATTGAGTCCGATGCCAAGGAACTGACAGACTCTGCCAGGGCATTGTATACCCGCAGTAACAACAAGGTGTTTACAAAGGATTCCGGGGGCAGCTACGATACGGACAAGATCTACAAAGCAGTAAAGAGTTTTGCGGATGATTACAACTCCATGCTGGATACAGCCGGCAAGTCATCGACGAACCGCATTTTTCGGTCGGCGGGTTCTATAAAAAATGAGACTTCTTACAATGAGAAAGCCTTGAAGGAAATAGGAATTACGGTTGATGAAAAGACCGGCAGGCTGTCGGTGGATGAGACAACGTTTAAGGGTGCAGACACAGAAAAAGTAAAGAGTCTGTTCAATGGAACCGGTTCCTACGCATACAGTGTGGCAACAAAGGCGGCCATGACAGAGTCCTATGCAAAGTCAGAAGCCGCAAAATCCAATACATATACGAAGAATGGCACGTATAATTACAATTATAACAGCGGAAATATTTTTATGGATATGTTTTAAAATAGTTGAAAATGAGTTTTCAAAATGCAGGAAACCCTCTTTGCTGGACAGACCAGCAGAGAGGGTTTCCTGTTTTTACCAAACAGACAGAGGGTAACAGATTAATCATCTGCCTCCTCATCTGCAGTTGTATTGTATACCTGACGTTTTCTTGCCATAACATCACTTTCGAGATATTCGTCATAAGTAGAAACCTTGTCTACCATGCTTCCATCCGGAAGAAACTCGATGATGCGGTTCGCAGTTGTCTGTACGACCTGATGGTCACGGCAGGCAAACAGGATGACACCAGGGAATTTGATCATACCATTATTCAATGCGGTGATGGATTCCATATCCAGGTGGTCTGTCGGCTCATCAAAGATCAAAACGTTGCTTCCCATGATCATCATGCGGGAGAGAAGGACACGGACTTTTTCTCCACCGGAGAGGACACGCATCTTCTTCACACCATCTTCACCGGCAAAAAGCATACGGCCGAGGAAACCGCGGACATAAGTTGCGTCTTTGATCTCGGAGTATTGGGTCAGCCAGTCAACGATCAGCTCATCGGAATCAAAGATGGCGGTATTATCCTTCGGGAAATAAGACTGGCTTGTTGTAACTCCCCCTTTGTAAGATCCTTCATCCGGTTCCATTTCCCCGGCGAGAATTTTAAACAATGTTGTCTTTGCAAGCTCATTTCCACCGACAAAGGCGATTTTGTCATCGTGTCCGACAATAAAGGAAATGTTGTCAAGAACTTTCACACCGTCAATGGTTTTACTGATTCCGTCTACGGTCAGAACTTCATTTCCGATTTCACGGTTTGGACGGAAATCAATGTACGGATATTTACGGCTGGAAGGACGGATGTCATCCAGCTGGATTTTTTCAAGGGCACGCTTACGGGAAGTTGCCTGCTTGGATTTGGAAGCATTTGCGGAGAAGCGGGAGATGAACTCCTGCAGCTCTTTGATTTTTTCTTCCTTCTTCTTGTTGGCTTCTTTCATCTGACGGACAAGAAGCTGGCTGGATTCATACCAGAAATCGTAGTTTCCGGCATACAGCTGGATTTTGCCGTAATCCATGTCTGCAATGTTGGTGCAGACTTTGTTTAAGAAATAACGGTCATGGGAAACCACGATAACCGTGTTTTCAAAGTTGATCAGAAATTCTTCTAACCATGCGATGGCATCAAGATCCAGGTGGTTGGTCGGCTCATCGAGAAGAAGAATGTCCGGGTTGCCAAACAGTGCCTGCGCAAGAAGTACTTTGACTTTTGCGGCACCCGGCAGATCTGCCATCTGTGTGTAGTGATCCTCGGTCGGAATTCCAAGACCGTTTAACAGGGTGGCAGCATCGGATTCGGCATTCCAGCCGTCCATGTCTGCAAATTCTGCTTCAAGTTCACTGGCGCGGATACCATCCTCATCGGAAAAATCTTCTTTCATGTAGATGGCATCTTTTTCTTTCATGATGTCATACAGACGTTTATTTCCCATGATAACCGTGTCGAGTACGGTATACTCATCATACTTGAAGTGGTTCTGCTGTAGGAAAGACAGACGCTGTCCCGGTGTGATGACAATGTCACCGCTGGTTGGCTCTAACTGCCCGGATAAAATTTTTAAAAAGGTAGATTTGCCGGCACCGTTTGCACCGATCAAACCGTAACAATTCCCCTCGGTAAACTTTACGTTTACATCTTCGAAAAGGGCTTTTTTACCTAATCTTAAAGTGATGTTATTTGCACTAATCATACGAAAACCTCATTGCTTTACTTAATTTGTCTATGATAAAATCACAAATTCTATTATAAACATGACATGGGATATATTTCAAGAAGAAAAACGCTTTCTTGTTGGAAATGTATAGAAATAATGATATAATGGAGAAAGAATTGAACGAAATTGGGGCAAAGCTATGGATTATAGGGAATTTATACAGTTGGATCTGCCTGTCGCAGTTGCAATTGTCAGTTGTGGGGCAGACTGGAGAGTGGAAGAGGCAAACGCAGAGTTTACGGATGTACTTGGATACACGGAAAAGGAACTGCGGGAAACCAGGCCACAAAAAATGGTATATGACGAAGATTATGCAAATCTGGTCAGTGTATTGGAAAATGTTGTCCGGACACATGACAACGGAAAAATGCAGCTTCGTATCGTACGCCCCGATGGGAAAACCCGGTGGGTGGAGATGCGGTGCAGTGTTCTGGCACATTACGATGTAAAACCATATGTGGTTTTATTTTTATGGGATATTGATGAGGAAAAAAGACGGGAAGAACATCAGAAACTGTTGAACCAGAAATATGAGCTGATGGAACAGCTGTCTTTGGAATATCCGTTTGATCTGGATGTGGAAAACTGGACGATGCTGCGCTCGTACCGGCTGATGGAACTGAGGGGACAATACGATTATTCCGAACAATATTTTCCGGTGGATGAAGAAGTTCTGACACTCTGTCCACCGGATCAGGAGCTTTTTCTGAAGGCTATGAAAGAAGCTGCCACAGAGGAAAAAACCGGAAGTATGGATACAAGGTTTAATATCCATACGGAAAATGAGACACCGAAATATCTCTGGTTTAGAACTTATTACAAGAGCATTGCAGACCATAATGGACGGATCACCCGGATTATCGGAAGAAGTTTTAATATTGATGAAGATAAGAATCTTCAGGAAGAAGTGCGGAGAGATCCGCTGACGAAACTGCTCAACAAGCTGGAAATCCAAAGGGAGATCGATGCATTTCTGGAAGGAGCAGAAGACGGAACCCATGTATTGTTTCTGATTGATATTGATAATTTTAAAGGTGTCAATGATAATTTCGGGCATACATTCGGTGATACCGTAATCGTAGATGTTGCAAATATTATCAAATCCTTTTTCCGCAACAATGATCTGACCGGAAGGGTCGGTGGGGATGAATTCCTTGTGCTGATGAAGAACACAACACTCGAGAAGGCAAAGGAACGTGCCGGAAATCTTGGAGAAGCACTCTGCAAAGTTTATACGGGGGGCTCCATTCACTACAGGATCTCGGCAAGTATTGGTCTGGCCGCCTGTAACGGTGGGGATGGAAATACATACAGTTCCCTGTTTGAAAAAGCGGATCATGCCATGTACCGTACCAAGCAGGGGGGCAAAAATGGATATGAGATTGCCGGTGCAAAAGATGTGGGAATGATCAGAAACGGAATCAAAAACATTGAGCGGCGGGAAAACATGGGCGCAGAAGACCGTGAATTCCTTGCATTTTCCATCAGTCTTATGGCGCACGCCAAAAATATAGACGGGTCGCTGAATATGCTTTTAAACAGGATTACGGAAAGATACCAGCTGGATCTTGTTATGGTATTTGAGGATAACACCGAAAATGACGGAATGGTCATGACCAATTATTTTGGAAATAATTACTCTTTTTATGGGAAAAGTGCGTTTCCAAAGAAAAGTCCTTCAATAAAGGAACTACAGCCAGGGGAGTATATGATAGTTAAAAATTCACAGAGCAATTTTGCAACGGGGATGGGAAATTATCTTAAGTCAACGGATACATACAACGAAAACGCTCCGTTTTCTGCTGTGGTTGGAAAATTTGAATATGTTGGGGGCTGTACAGGGGAAGTAATTTATGTGTCACTGGACGAAGAACGGCAGTGGCAGCCGGGAGAGTTGGAAATTTTTCAGGAACTGACCCGTATGATGGCTATTTTTGTGTCCCTGCGCTATCGGGTCACGGAAAGCCGGGAACAGATCAGTTCCATCCAGAAAAAAGATCCGCTGACAGGGCTGTACAATCAGGAGGCATTCCGTGAAGCGGTGGTTGAAATTCTGGCACATTCCAAGCCGGATGAAGTATATGCCATTGAGTATATGGATATCAATAATTTTGGATATATCAATGAAAATTATGGCTATAAAGTAGGGGACAGTGTCCTTAAAATGTTTGCACAGGATATCTTTGTGCAGGAGTATTTCCGTGCAGGCTGCCGTTTGTATTCGGATTTTTTTCTGCTTCTGATTGCAGATGAAAGTCAGGAAAAAATGATCGATCGTCTGCACAGTAGAAATAAAAGATTTACCAATATGCAGAATCACAGGTATCCAAACAGTGGAATGGGGGTATCGGCAGGGGTATATATTCTGGAAGACAATAAAATGGACATCGAGTTTGCAATCGAAAATGCCAATCTTGCATGGAAAAATGCAAAAAATACCGGGAAGAGGGATATTACCCTGTATAATCCTTCCCTGCGTATCCAGCGTACCGAGGAGCAGAAAATAGTCGGGGAATTTTATGAGGCATTATACCGGGATGATTTCCAGATGTATCTGCAGCCAAAGTTTATTTTAGGTGACCGGAGTGTTTACGGGGCAGAAGCACTGGCACGATGGAAACGTCCGGATGGAAAGATTCTTCCACCGGGAGTGTTTATTGATTCTCTCGAAAAAATAGGATATATCACAGAACTTGATTTTTATATTTATGAGGAAGTGTTAAAAACTCTCGAAAAATGGGACAAGCAGCACCGGAGAAAAATTGTGATTTCAACCAATTTTTCCGGGCGTCATTTTGAGTCGGACGGAGAGGAATTTTTAAACCGTATCCAGCATGTGCTTTCCAAATACAGTGTCCGTCCGGAGTATATAGAAATTGAGGTGACAGAGGGCGTACTTGTAAAAAATGTAGCAGTCCTTGAAAAGTGTATGAACCGGCTGCACGAGATTGGATTCCGTGTGGCAATTGATGATTTCGGAACAGGATATTCTTCACTTTCCGTACTTGCAGACATGCCTGCAGACGTCATAAAAATTGACAAAAGTTTTATTAATAAAGGCATGACGGAACAAAAGAAAAATCTTCTTTACGAAATCGGCCGTATGGTAAAGATTTTACATAAAGATATTATTATAGAGGGGGTGGAAACGGAGGAACAGGAGCAGTTCCTCAAAGAAGGTGGATTCACCTGCGGACAGGGATATTTATGCAATTGTCCGGTTCCGATTGGCGACTTTGAAAAGATGTATTTGTAAAAAAACAAGAAATGCTGTCGCTATCGCTTGATTTTTGGGTGCATTCATCCTATATTATTTAGTTAGAAGACATTCTGATTCAATGTTTTTTATGTTTGAACTTTAATTAAAAATAGGAGGACTAATTCATGAAACGTTCAATGAAAACCATGGATGGAAACCATGCAGCAGCACACGCTTCTTATGCGTTTACTGATGTTGCAGCAATCTATCCTATTACTCCTTCATCTGTTATGGCTGAGGCTACAGATGAGTGGGCAACCGCAGGTCGTAAGAATATTTTCGGACAGACAGTTCAGGTTACAGAAATGCAGTCTGAGGCTGGTGCAGCCGGTACTGTACACGGATCTCTTGCAGCTGGTGCATTAACAACTACTTACACAGCATCCCAGGGTCTGTTACTTATGATCCCGAACCTGTACAAAGTAGCTGGTGAGAGACTTCCGGGCGTATTCAACGTATCCGCTCGTTGTGTTGCTACACATGCACTGAACATCTTCGGTGATCACTCTGATGTATACGCTTGCCGTCAGACAGGTGTTGCAATGCTTTGTGAGTCATCCGTACAGGAAGTTATGGACTTAACTCCGGTTGCTCATTGCGCAGCAATCAAGGGAAGAATTCCATTCATCAACTTCTTCGATGGATTCCGTACATCTCACGAAATTCAGAAGATCGAGACATGGGATTATGAAGATCTGAAAGATATGGTAGATATGGATGCAGTTGATGCTTTCCGTAAGAATGCATTAAATCCAAATCATCCGGTAGAAATGGGATCTGCACAGAACCCTGACATCTTCTTCCAGTCAAGAGAAGCTTGCAACTCTACATACGACGAGCTGCCTGCAATCGTACAGGAATATATGGACAAGGTAAATGCCAAGATCGGCACAGACTACAAGCTGTTCAACTACTACGGAGCTGCTGATGCTGACCGTGTTATCATTGCTATGGGTTCTGTATGTGAGACCATCGATGAGACCATCGATTACTTAATGGCAAAGGGCGAGAAGGTCGGTGTTGTTAAGGTTCGTCTTTACAGACCATTCGTAAAGGAAGCTTTAATCGAGGCTATTCCGGATACTGTTAAGAGAATTGCAGTATTAGACAGAACAAAAGAGCCAGGTTCTCTTGGTGAGCCATTATACTTAGATGTAGTTGCTGCATTAAAGGGATCTAAGTTCGATCAGGTTACAATTACAAGCGGACGTTACGGATTAGGATCTAAGGATACTACTCCTGGACAGATCATCGCTGTATACAACAACACAGAGAAAGAGAGATTTACCATCGGTATCATCGATGATGTTACAAATCTTTCCCTGGATGTTAAGGAAAATCCTGTTACTACTCCGGAAGGAACTACAAACTGTAAGTTCTGGGGTCTTGGTGCAGATGGTACAGTAGGTGCCAACAAGAACTCCATCAAGATCATTGGTGACAACACAGATATGTACGCTCAGGCATACTTTGATTATGACTCCAAGAAGTCCGGTGGTGTTACAATTTCCCACTTACGTTTTGGACATTCTCCAATCCGTTCCACATACCTGATCTCTCAGGCAAACTTCGTAGCATGTCACTGTACAGCATACATCTACAAGTACAACATGGTTCAGGATCTGGTACCGGGCGGTACATTCCTGTTCAATACACAGTGGACAGTTGATGAACTGGATGAGAAGTTACCGGGTCAGGTAAAGAGATACATCGCAGAGAACAACATCAACTTCTACATCATCGATGGTGTAAAGATCGGTAAAGAGATCGGTCTTGGAAACCGTATCAACACTGTACTTCAGTCAGCATTCTTCTCTCTGACAAAGCTGATTCCGGAAGAGGAAGTTATCAAGCTTATGAAGGACGCAGCTACAAGATCTTATGCTAAGAAGGGTGACGATGTCGTTAAGATGAACCACGACGCAATCGATGCCGGTGCTACAGCATACGTTAAGGTAGATGTTCCAGAGAGCTGGAAGAACTGCACAGATGATGATTACTCTGTAGAAGTTAAGGGAGACAACAAGGAAGTTGTTGACTTCGTTAAGGATATTCAGCAGAAAGTCAACGGACAGCAGGGTAACACAATTCCTGTATCTGTTGTTAAGAAATACGAGACAGGCTGGACTCCATCCGGTACAGCAGCATACGAGAAGCGTGGTGTTGCAACAGACGTTCCTGTATGGGATGCTACCAAGTGTATCGAGTGTAACCAGTGTTCTTATGTATGTCCTCATGCAGCAATCCGTCCAGTCGCTATGACAGAGGCTGAGGCAGCTAAGGCTCCGGAAGGAATGCAGATGAAGGATCTCAACCAGATGCCAGGTTACAAGTTCGCAATCGTTGTTTCCGCATTCGACTGTACAGGATGTGGTTCTTGTGTAAACGTATGTCCTGATAAGGTACAGGCTATCACAATGACCGGATTCGAGGCACATGAGGATGAGCAGAAGTACTTCGATTACGCAGTATCTCTTGAGGATAAGGAAGATGTTATCGAGAAATTCAAACTTAACTCTGTTAAGGGATCTCAGTTCCGTCAGCCATTACTTGAGTTCTCCGGAGCTTGTGGTGGATGTGGTGAGACACCTTACGCTAAGTTAATTACCCAGTTATTTGGTGACAGAATGTACATTGCAAATGCAACTGGATGTTCTTCTATCTGGGCAAACTCTTCACCTTCTACACCTTATACAACAAACAAGAAGGGTCATGGTCCTGCATGGTCTAACTCACTGTTCGAAGATGCAGCAGAGTTTGGTTATGGTATGTTACTTGCTCAGAGAGCAATCCGTGACAGATTAAAGAACGAGCTGGATGAGATCGCAGCTAACACAGATAAGGCTGATGTTAAGGATGCCATCAAGGAGTGGAATGATACATTCGCTTCCGGTATCGAGAACGGACCAGCTACAGAGAAGTTAGTAGCAGCATTAGAGGCTTGCGGATGCGATGCTTCCAAGAATATATTAAAAGAGAAAGATTTCCTCGCTAAGAAGTCTCAGTGGATCTTCGGTGGTGATGGATGGGCATACGACATCGGATTCGGTGGTGTAGACCATGTATTAGCATCCGGTAAGGATATCAACGTAATGGTATTCGATACTGAGGTTTACTCAAATACAGGTGGACAGTCTTCTAAGTCTACTCCTACAGGTGCGATCGCACAGTTCGCTGCCGGTGGTAAAGAGACAAAGAAGAAGGATCTTGCCGGTATCGCAATGAGCTATGGTTATGTATATGTAGCACACATCTCTATGGGTGCTGATATGAATCAGTGTGTTAAGGCTCTTGCAGAGGCAGAGGCTTATCCGGGACCATCACTGATCATTGCTTACGCTCCATGTATCAACCATGGTATCAAGAAGGGTATGAGCAAGGCTCAGACCGAGGAGAAGTTAGCTGTTGAGTCCGGATACTGGTTCAACTTCCGTTACAACCCAACACTTGCTGCAGAAGGCAAAGATGCATTCTCATTAGACAGCAAGGAGCCTACAGGCGATTATCAGGCATTCTTAAAGGGTGAGAACCGTTATGCATCTCTTGCGAAGTTCAACCCGGAGAGAGCTGCTGAGTTATTTGCAAAGGCTGAGAAGAACTCTAAGGATGAGTATGACCACTTAAAGAAGTTAGTAACTCTTTACGCTGGCAAATAATTGATCCGGAAACAGAGAAATACAGATAAACCGCAGGGACGAATGTCCCTGCGGTTTTTAATTTCAGGCATAAAAAAATCTATGCCGTACATACTATCTCCAGAAACCATTTCTGCAAAAATGCATATGGTAAAAGGGGAGGAAGAGGCATGTTGGAAAATAGTTATCCGATCCGCACGGATCTGGCACTCGAATCACAGGAGCGGCTGCAGGAAGACCAGGCAGATATGCGCGGCATCCGTGTTCTGGAAGAACGGCGGGAAAATGGAGTGATTGTCAGTACCGTGATGATCGAGACCGAGAATGCATCCGTTGCGATGGGAAGGCCAAAGGGGACGTACATTACGATCGAGGCGCCGGAGATGATCGAGGAAGATGCCGGATACCACAGGGATATTTCTTTGGAGCTGGCAAAGATCATGCGGAATCTTCTGCCGGGAAAAGAGATTGAAAAAAATTTAAAAAAGGGGCTGGAAGTCGCGGCACTGGTTGTCGGACTGGGCAACCGGGAAGTGACGCCCGATGCGCTGGGACCGAGAGTGGTGGATAATTTATTTATCACCCGCCACATCCTGAATGAATTCGGAAAGTATGCATTCCAGAGAGAAGATGTGGGAAAAGTCAGCGGAATCGTGCCGGGGGTTATGGCGCAGACCGGTATGGAATGTGTGGAGATCTTAAAGGGTGTGGTAAAAGAGACGAAACCGGATTTTCTGATCACGGTCGATGCGCTGGCGGCAAGAAGCATCCGGCGGCTGGGACGGACGATCCAGCTGACGGATACGGGAATCACGCCGGGAAGCGGAATCGGCAATCACCGCAATGCCATCAACCGCAAAAGTGTGGGCGTTCCCGTGATTTCTCTCGGTGTACCGACGGTCGTGGATGCGGCAACGATTGTCTCGGATGCCATGACGGAATTTATTTCCGCATTATCGCTTTCGGATCTGCAGAAGCTGGATGAGAGGGAGCGGCAGGAACTGGCAAGGGAACTGCTCTCGCCACAGCTGAATGGTCTTTTTGTCACACCGAAAAACATTGATGACTCGATCAAAAATTTAAGTTTTCTGATTTCGGAGGGACTCAATATTGCGCTTCTGGGAGATAAAGAGGAATAGGGACAAAAGAAAAGGCATATAATTCTCTCAAGGTGGTGATAGGGTGAGGAGACGATTGCTTCTTTTTCTGGTGACGATAGATTTTGTGCTGGTCTGCGCTTTTGCGTATTGCTGGGGTGGTGGACTGGTGCAGTTTCTGGGGCAGAATCTGTCCCTGAAATTTTATAACGGAGTGCTTAATCTTTATGTGCCGGGGGTACTGGGGGCGCAGGAGGAAGGAATTCCGAATATATACCGGGATGTGACGGCTTCCATGTATCCGGCAATTGCACAAAACGAGCAGCGGCTGTGGTATGAATCACAGGAGGAAAACCTGGCGTATTATGAGAATCAGGCAGCAGAGGAAAACGAACAGGCAAAGCAGATCATTGCGGAAAATGAAAAGGCGGTAACGGAACAGCCAGTGCAGCAGGAAAGTCAGAATGTGGACGAGACTCCGACACAAAAAGAGTCCAAAAAGCCGGAGAAAAAAACAGAAACTTCCGGGAAAAAAGTTTCTGTCAACCGCAAAAAACTGCAGGATTTTGATTATCTGAGACAGACCTTTTATCAGGTTGATAATACAACGACCATCGGGAAAAATCAGCTGGACGTGGATAAGCTGATGAAACCGGATCTAAGGATTGACCAGTCGGTGGACGGCCCGCAGATTTTAATTTATCATACCCATTCCCAGGAACGGTATGCCGATTCAAAAGATGAAAAAACGGGTGTTGTCGGAGTGGGAGATTATCTGACGGAATTGTTGGAAGAGGAAGGATTTCAAGTCATGCATCATAAAGGAGAATACGATGTGGGCGACCGGGATCATGCATATTCCAAGGCAGCCCCGTCGATTCAGAAAATCATAAATGATAATCCATCGATTCAGGTAGTGATCGATTTACATAGAGACGGCGTGGGAGAAAACACGCGTCTGGTGACAACGCAAAACGGAAAAAAGATGGCAAAGATCATGTTTTTTAACGGACTGAGCAGAACAACGGCTTCCGGGGATATTCCGTATTTAAAAAATCCGTATATTTCCGATAATCTGGCGTTTTCGTTTCAGATGCAGCTTGCCGCTGCGGAATATTATCCGGATTTTACAAGACGAATTTATCTAAAAGGGTACCGCTTTAATATGCATTTTTGTCCGAAGAGCATGCTGGTGGAAGTGGGCGCACAGACGAATACGTTTGAGGAAGCAAAAAATGCGATGGAACCACTTGCAGATCTGTTTGCAAAAGTGTTGAAATAACGGCTGTAAATGTTACAATGTACTTATATGAGGAGGGCATTTTTATGGTTGATTATACAGAAGGCTCAGGCAGACAGTATCACACAGGCGTGGGACCGCAGGACATAGGTAAGTATGTGATCCTGCCGGGAGATCCCAAACGATGTGCAAAGATTGCGGAATTTTTAACGGATGCAAAACAAGTGGCAGATAACCGGGAATTTACGACTTACACCGGAACGTTAGATGGCGTCAGGGTGAGTGTGACTTCCACCGGAATCGGCGGACCGTCGGCTGCGATTGCCATCGAGGAGCTTTCCAAATGCGGTGCACACACGTTTTTGCGTGTAGGCACCTGCGGCGGAATGCAGGAAAATATACTTGGCGGAGATCTGGTGATTGCAGACGGAGCGATCCGGATGGAGGGGACAAGCCGCGAGTATGCACCGGTCGAATATCCGGCTGTCCCGGATTTTACAGTGACTACTGCACTGGTACAGGCAGCAAAAAAACGCGGGATACGTCATCATGTCGGCGTTGTACAGAGCAAGGATTCCTTTTTCGGACAGCATGAGCCGCAGATTATGCCGGTAAGTTATGAGCTCACGCAGAAATGGCAGGCATGGCTTAGGATGGGATGTCTGGCATCGGAGATGGAATCGGCGGCGCTTTTTATTGCCGGAAGTTTTTTGCATGTGCGTGTGGGCGCCTGCTTTCTTGTCCTTGCCAATCAGGAGCGGGAAAAAAGGGGGCTGCCGAACGTGCAGGTGCATGATACAACGCAGGCAATCGCTACAACTGTGGATGCCATCCGGTTGCTGATACAGGAGGATAAAGATGCAGACAGATTATAAAGAACTGATCCGGAGTGCGTTTCAGGCGAGAAAGCGGGCGTATACACCGTATTCCCGTTTTCAGGTGGGTGCGGCTCTTCTGGCCAAAAACGGAACTGTGTATCAGGGATGCAATATAGAAAATGCTTCCTATCCTGCAACAAACTGTGCCGAACGTACGGCATTTTACAAGGCGGTCAGTGAGGGTGTGCGGGAATTTCAGGCGATTGCAATCGTTGGTGGAAGTGTTTTGTACCCAAAAACGGCAGAGGAAAACCAATGTACGGATCTTTGCAGTCCGTGTGGAATCTGCAGACAGGTGATGCGGGAATTCTGTCCGGGAGATTTTGAGATTGTACTTGCAAGGTCCCAGGAGGACTATGAAGTACACACGCTGGAGGAACTGCTGCCTCTTAGTTTTGGACCGGAAAATCTTAAGAAACAGGGAGGGGAGTAAATCATGGACAGACGATTGAAACGTGTTTTTGTAATAGTACTCGATTCGATGGGAATGGGAGCGATGGCAGATGCCGCACGCTCCGGAGATGAAGGTGCCGATACATTGGGGCATATTTCACAGACCGTGGAACATTTTTATATTCCAAATCTGGCATCTTTAGGGCTGGCAAACCTGAAATCCTTAAAACAGGTACAGCCGCAGGAACATCCACTTGGATATTATGCGGCACTGAATGAAAAAAGCAACGGAAAAGACACCATGACCGGACACTGGGAGATGATGGGGATTGAAACAAAAAAGCCTTTCATCACCTTTACGGAACATGGATTTCCGCCGGAGCTGATCGCAGAACTGGAAAAAAGATGCGGCAGAAAAATTATAGGAAACCGGGCGGAAAGCGGAACAAAGATTTTAGAGGAACTCGGCGAGCAGGAAATCAGGGAAGGAAAGCTGATCGTGTACACATCGGCAGATTCGGTTCTGCAGATCTGCGGGAACGAGGAGACGATGGGATTAGAGACCCTGTATCATTACTGTGAGATTGCCAGGGAACTGACGATGCGTGATGAGTGGAGGGTGGGACGCGTGATCGCCCGCCCGTATGTGGGAAAGAAAAAAGGCGAGTTTGTCAGAACCAGCAACCGCAGGGATTATGCGTTGAAACCGACCGGGCCAACAGCATTAAATGCGCTTCAGGAAGCCGGATATGACGTGCTGGCAGTCGGAAAGATCCATGATATTTTTGACGGATACGGAATTACAAAAAGTCTGCATTCGACCAGCAGTGTCCATGGGATGGACCAGACCATTGCGCTGGCCCAATCCGATTTCTGCGGTTTGTGCTTTACCAATCTGGTCGATTTTGATGCCCTGTGGGGACACCGGAGAAATCCGATCGGATACGGAGAGGAAATCGAGAGGTTTGACAAAAAGCTCGGAGAACTTATGCCACTGCTTAAAAAAGAGGATCTGCTGATGATCACGGCGGACCATGGAAACGATCCAACGTATAAGGGCACGGATCACACAAGAGAGCAGGTGCCGCTGCTTTTGTATTCGCCATCCGATCAGGGAAGCGGGTCGCTCCCGACACAGGATACATTTGCGGTGATCGGGGCGACCATTGCGGATAATTTTGGAGTGCAGATGCCGGCAAATACGATCGGCACATCACTTCTTCCGTTGTTATAGTTTGCAGAAGAGAGGGAAAAGCCGATGATGAATCGATTTATTGCACACAATATGCCAAAAATAGAGCTGCACTGTCATCTGGACGGTTCGATGAGCCTGCCCCTGATCCAGAAACTGATGCAGCAGGAGAAAAAAGAGCCGCTGGGGCTGGAAGAACTGCGGGAAAAACTGGTGGCACCGATGGACTGCAGTTCACTGGCAGAGTATCTGGAGAAGTTTGAACTGCCGCTTGGCTGCCTGCAGACGAAGGAGGGACTTTCGGCAGCAGCACAGGATCTGGCACTTTCTGCAGCAAAAGAACAGGTCAAGTATCTGGAAGTGCGTTTTGCACCTGCATTTTCCATGGAGCAGGGGCTTTCGGTTCGGGAAATCTTAGAGAGCGTCCGAGATGGCCTGAAAAAAGCAGAAGAAAAAGCGGACATCCTGACCGGAATGATTGTCTGCACCATGCGCAATCTGGAAACCGAAAAAAATATTGCCATGTTAAAAGAAGCGCGGGAATTTCTCGGAAACGGTGTTGTTGCCTGTGATCTGGCAGGGGATGAAAAGGCGTACCCGACAGCAGCGTTTGCGGACGTATTTGCCACTGCAAAAAAATATGGCATGCCATATACCATCCATGCAGGAGAATGTGGAAGCAGGGAAGAAATCCGTACGGCCATTGAACTGGGAACATCGCGGATCGGTCACGGAATTGCCATGAGCGGGGACGAGGAATTAAAGAAGGAAGTTGCAGAGAAAAAGATCGGAGTGGAACTGTGTCCGACGAGTAATCTGCAGACAAAGGCGGTCACGGATTTTACAGACTATCCGTTCCGGGAATTTTACGATGCCGGAATTTTGCTTTCCATCAATACGGACAACCGTACCGTCAGCGATACCAGCTGTACGGATGAATATATGCGTCTGGCAGAAGCCGGGATGTTTCAAGAGCCGATGTGTGAGAAAATTTATATGGCTTCGCTGCATTCGGCATTTGCGGACGATGATACCAAACAGGTATTATGGAAAAAGTGGATGTCAATGTTTGATTTATAGATCTGTTTTCGGTATAATGTAACATTGCGTAGGTTCTATCAGCATCTGATGGACCGTACTTATCAAACGATAAATTATAGTAGAAAGAAAAAGAGGAATAAGATGTCAATCGATCAGAGCAAAATTCGTAATTTTTGTATTATTGCCCATATTGATCACGGTAAGTCTACACTTGCGGA
>ERZ791645.1120-NODE-1120-length-18517-cov-3.268985_pt1 | contig 18517 bp, 12 predicted proteins | sample MGYA00509939_ERZ791645 | MGnify/ENA primary metagenome ERZ791645 (study PRJEB30046, sample SAMN00715249) | human gut metagenome | study: EMG produced TPA metagenomics assembly of the A metagenome-wide association study of gut microbiota in type 2... | reverse complement strand
CTTGTTTCTACCTGGTCGCCCTCCTTGATCTGATAGGAAGGCAGTTCTAAATTGCCGTTGACCTCTAAGAACTTCGGGCATCTTATAATATTTCCATTAACCACAAAGGCTACGGAATCTGTCGTATATTCCTCTAACTGATCTAATGTGCAGGTTGCCGGCTTGCCAGCCGTAGATGGCTCAATGATAATCTCACAATTCGGCTCTAATGCCGCATTGAGATTTGTTGGTCTGTCATTCATATAAACTGCTGCTGACTCTCCCTGCTCTCCACGAATGATACGTTTTGCTCCATTTACAAAAAATGTAAGTTCCGGTCCACGTTTCGGGAAAAGATCCTCATTCGGAAAACCTGCCTGCAATGCGGCATCCACGATCGTTAATCCATCATTATCATATAATTTGAGGCGCTCTCCATTGAAACGCACCATAATAAATCCGTTTCTCTGTTCATAATAATTCAGACAGATTCCAATCGGTGTAACAAGCAATGGATCCTTCTTGATATCCTGCTGTTCAAATACCACTTCCTGCAGTACTTCTTCACCACGCAGTGCCACTCGTACGTCCGGAAGATCTAATTTCTCTGCAAGCATTTTCGTATAACCATGGATCTTACCGCCACCGCCAACGATAAATGCTGCGCTGACAGTCTGGTCGCCATTCAATTCTTTGATTTTCGCAGCTACCGCAGTCGTCATCTCATCCACTACCGGCGCAGTCAGCTCCCACACTTCTTTTGCCGGAATCTTATGCTCGATCAGCATGATATCTTTATAAGTGATCTCCTCTTCTGTTGTACTCTGCAGCTTGATATATTCAGCCGTTTTAAAATCAACCAGATAATTCTGTACGATCAGTTCGGTCAGCTCATCTCCCGCAAGAGGGATCATACCATATGCAATGATGCTTCCGTCTTTGGTAATGGAAATATCGGATGTTCCCGCTCCGATATCGACTAAAGCGATATTCAGCAGACGATAACTTTCCGGAATTGCGACGTTGATCGCCGCAATAGGCTCCAATGTCAGATTCGCCACTTCAAGCCCGGCCTGATTTACGGCTGCATAAAGTCCATCCACAACATCCTCCGGTAAAAACGTTACGATGATATCTTCACCAATACGGTCTGCCTTGTGGGATTCAATATTAGAAAACGGTTCATCATTCAAGAAATATTTGACTACAGAATAACCAACACAGTAAAACTTATAGTTGGTATCATTCATTTCCTGTAAAATTTTCTGCGCTTTCTCAATTCCAAGCAGATCCAGTGTATGAATGTCTTCCCCGGTAACTACGCTCTCCTCCGGATAATCGTAACTGATACTCGTTGTAACTGTCTTAAGCACACGGCCTGCGGCAGCGATACATACCTCCGTCAGCGTTTTTCCGATCTGTTTTTCCAGCTGTTCTTTTACTTTTCTTATCGTCCCTGATACACGCCCTATATCGTGGATCTGTCCATCTAACATTGCTCTCGTATCATGCTGCATGATATACTGAGCAGTAACGATAAACTGATCTTCGGTACGGTAACCTACCGTTCCTACCACATTTCTCGTTCCAATATCAAGTCCGAACACCAATGGCTGTTCCATGTCTTTTCCGTCGCTCATCTGCAGTATCTCCTACTCATTTTCCATATTTGTGATTGCCAAATCAATCTGCCTTATGGCATCTTCCACCGTTCCATTATTATCGATCACCACTTTACAGTATTTCCGGTAAACCGCTTCCTGTAACTGACTGTCAAAAATCTGCTGTACTTTCTCCGGGGAATATCCGCGCGATCTCATAAGGCGTTCTTTTCTTATATCCTCTCTGGTATAAATATACCAAAGTTCGTCACAAATTTCATCATAATGTTCTTCAATCAGCAATGCTGCCTCTAAAACCAGGATTTTCAGCACTCCATTTTCCCGCTCTGTATCCGCAACAGTTCTGATATATTTCTTGACTGCCGGATGTACGATTCCGTTTAATGCATCCCGTTTTTTTTCATCTGAAAAGATGACTGTTGCTAACTTTTTCCGGTCAAACGAACCATCTTCATTCCAGATATCCTCATCCGAAAACATGTCTTTTAATTTCTGATAACATTCTGTCCCGGGCAGCATCAGCTCATGCGCGATTTCATCCGCCAACATGACTTTTACACCATCTTTTGTTTCAAGATAATGAAGTATTTCTGATTTTCCCGCACCGACGCCGCCGGTAATTCCGATAAATTTCATCCGTTTCATGCTCCCCGCATCCATTTTTTCTCTCGTACCATCCGGACATATGCAGTCCAACGCATCATCCCTCATAAATGATGACAGATCTTTATTTTGCCTCATACCAGTTTTTGCCGACATGTGCATCAATTTCAAGTGTGACCGCAAGATCTGCCGCTCCATGCATCTCTTCCTCGAGAATCTTTCGAACCGCATCCTCTTCTTCGATCGCCGTCTCCACTAAAAGCTCATCATGCACGGTTAAGATCAGGCGTGACTTTAGATTTTCTTTTAACAGTCTGTCATGCACGCGTATCATTGCGATCTTGATGATATCTGCCGCAGTTCCCTGAATCGGGGAGTTCATGGCAACGCGCTCTCCAAAGGAACGCTGCATAAAATTGCTGCTTGAAAGTTCCGGTACCGGACGTCTTCTTCCAAACATGGTCGTCACATAACCTTTTTCTTTCGCCTCTGTCACGAGTCCGTCTAAAAATGTCTTGATCTTCGGGTAAGTCTCAAAATAACGCTCAATATACTCTGCAGCCTCTTTTTTGCTGATGCTTAGATCCTGGCTCAGTCCAAATGAACTGATTCCATATACGATTCCGAAATTAACCGCTTTTGCATTGCGCCGCTGCAGATCCGTCACCTCGTCAAACGGGATGTGAAATACCTGGGACGCCGTGATCCTGTGGATATCCTGTGCTTCCCGGTATGCCTCGATCAGCTTTTCATCCCCAGACATATGTGCTAAAACACGAAGCTCAATCTGGGAATAATCGGCATCCATAAACTCAAATCCCTCTTTTGGCACAAATGCCTTGCGGATCAGTCTGCCAAGTTCGATCCTCATCGGGATATTCTGCAGGTTTGGCTCCGTGCTGCTTAAACGCCCGGTAGCTGTGATCGTCTGATTAAAACTGGTGTGGATCCTGCCATCTTTAGCGATATAGTTTACCAATCCGTCCGCATAAGTGGACTTTAACTTGGTAAGCTGACGATACTCTAAAATATCAGAAACGATCGGATATTCCGGTGCAAGGCGGTCTAACACATCCGCCGCCGTGGAATAACCGGTCTTTGTTTTCTTTCCATACGGCATGGACAATTTTTCAAATAAGATCACTCCGAGCTGTTTTGGAGAATTGATATTAAACTCTTCTCCCGCTTCCTCATAGATCTGCTTTTCCAGTTCAGCGATACGCACTGCAAGTTTGTCCCCATACTCCGTGAGCGCCTCCCTGCACGCAATGATACCCTCATTTTCCATATCGGCAAGAGTAAATACGAGCGGCATCTCGATTTCCGTAAACAGATGATCCATGCCCTCTTCCTTTAAGTCTGTCTCCAGCGTCTTTTTCGATGCCTGTGCCACATATGCCATATAGCATACATAATTTAAAAATGCTTCCGGTGCATCTTTCATTGCCTGCTCTATGGTCAGTTTTCCAAGAAGATCTGCCTTTGACGGTATCATCTGTCCCATATAGTCTTTTGCAATATTCTCATATGGATACTCATTTTTCAGCGGATTCAGAAGATATGCTGCAAGCACACCGTCAAAAAGATTCGACAGGCCCATATTGCCGTTTACCTGTCGCTCCAGTAAGCCAAGCGCCGCAAGCTGCGGTTTTAAATCCAGTGTCGCATAGGACGTAGCCTCACTTGCGGTAAACATGGAAAGAATCTGCTTTGCCGGAAGATTTTCCCCTGCTTTTATGAAAAAGGTTTCTTCCTCTCCAGTTGAAATGGCAACTCCAAGGCAGCACTCCACTGCATCATTTTCTGCACTTTCTACGATGCCGGACGGTTCACTGTCTGCCCCCGGCATATCTCCTGCCGCAAACAGATTCATCTGCCCGTCCTCTTCCTCGTGGCTGTCTTTCTTTTTGCTTCCGGGAACAATATAAAAACCACAGTTTCTGCCACGAAGCTTCGCAAATACTTTCTCTGCCTCTTTACGGTCTTCCACAAGTTTAAAATGTTCTGCCGCCTGATTTTTTGGAGTTTCCACCGCAAAACGATTCAAAAGATTTTTAAACTCTAACCGTTTGCAGAGCAGGTATGCCTCCTCCGTGTACAGGCTGGAAATACCATTAAGTTTTGCACCGGAAAGATCATAATCAATGTCCGCATGGATCTCGATCGTCGCAAGCGTCTTACTCATCTGTGCCAGGTCATAATACTCTTTTAAATTTTTGCTTGCACGGGGTGGCTTTAATTCGTCCACATGTGCATAGGCATTTTCAACACTTCCATACTGTGCAATGATTGCTGTTGCCGTCTTTTCACCGATTCCCGGTACTCCCGGAATATTGTCTGCCGTATCGCCCATCAGCGCCTTGACATCGATAAACTCGATTGGCGTTACCTGATATTTTTCCTTTACCTCAGCGGCATTGTAATCCTCGATCTCCGTGCCTGTGCGCTTTGTTTTCGGGATACGGATCTTAATATGATCCGTTGCAAGCTGTAAGAGGTCACGGTCACCGGATACCACTGAAACTGTCAGCCCTTTTTGTTCACTCTGTTTTGCAATGGTTCCAAGCAGATCATCCGCCTCATAACCACCTTTTTCGATCGTGGTAACTCCCATCGCTTTTAACATCTCTTTCATGAGCGGAACCTGTTCCCGCAGTTCCTGTGCCATCGGTTTTCTCGTGCCTTTGTATTCTGCGAACATTTTGTGGCGGAAAGTCGGTTCTGACACATCAAATGCAACCGTAAGATAATCCGGCTGCTCTTCCTCTAAAATCTTGAACATAATGTTTAAAAAACCATAGACCGCATTCGTGTGTAATCCTTCCGAATTTGTCAAATCCGGGATTCCGAAAAATGCCCTGTTCAAAATACTGTGCCCATCAATCAATACCAGCTTTTCGCCCATTATTCTCTCCATTCTTTGTCTGTTAGATTGCTCTTGTGTAGCGTTTCAGCCACTCATTTTCTTCCGCCGTCATATACGGAGAAATGGTATCATATACCATCTTATGATAATCATTTAACATTTTCTTCTCACGCGCACTTAATAGATCCGGGTCAATCGCATCAAGATCGATCGGTGCATAGGTGATATTCTCAAATTCCATGAACTGTCCATATTCGTTTTTTTCTGCCTTACGGCATACCAGTTCATTTTCGGTACGGATTCCGTATTTACCCTCTAAGTATACACCCGGTTCATCTGTCGTAATCATGCCCTCTTCTAAGACACCATTGTCATGACGCTCCGGCACCACTCTCCAACGGAAACCATTCGGTCCCTCATGTACATTTAACACATAACCAACGCCGTGTCCGGTGCCGCATTTATAGTCAATGCCCATCTCCCAGAGTGGACCGCGGGATAAAATATCCAGGTTCAAACCGGTACATCCATATAAAAACTTCGCATGCGCAAGGTTCATATTCGAACGGCAGACGGTCGTAAAGTGCAGACGCATCTCATCTGTGATCGGGCCAAGTGCCATGGTTCTTGTGATGTCTGTGGTTCCCTCAAAGTAATGTCCGCCGGAATCCACAAGTAAAAATCCCTCCGGTTTTAACTCAGCGTCTGACTCCGGTGTTGCAGCATAATGCATCATCGCCGCATTGGCTCCGTAAGCACAGATCGTGTTGAAACTTAACTCAATAAAGTTATCCTGCTCTCTTCTTCTCGCCTCAAGATAGTCAGAAGCAGAGATCTCCGTCATCGGGATCTTTCCGATATTGGTCTTAAGCCAGTACATAAATTTGGTAAAGGCAACACCGTCTTTTACATGTGCAGCTCTGGTGTTGTCTACCTCCGTCTTATTTTTTACAGCTTTCATAAGTTCCGTCGGGTTTGGTTTGTCCACAACTTTGATTGCTTTATCAAGACTGTTCACGATACGGTAGTTGACCGTCCCGCGGTTCATCAGCACGACTGCGTCTGCCGGAATCTCCGGTACATAATCGTAGATCGCATCATACGGCTTTGTCGTGATATGGTTTTCCTCCAGGTAAGCACGGATTTTATCATCCACTACTTCCTCCTGTAAAAACCAGATACACTCTGTCTCGTTCAGCACAAGATAGGATAATACGACCGGCACATAATCAATATCGTTGCCGCGGATATTTAAAAGCCATGCGATATCGTAAAGAGATGTCAGAATATGAACATCTGCACCGTTCTCCTTCATAGCTTTCCTAAGATCTGCGATCTTATCCGCAGTACTCTTTCCGGAATATTTTTCCTCCAAAATAAATAAAGGCTGTTTGGACAATGCCGGACGATCCTCCCAGATCAGATCGACCAGGTCTTCTGTCACATGCATGGACACATTTTTTTCTGCTGCAATCTTTTCCAGTTTGCCGCCCCAGGTACCGTTTACAACACGTCCGTCAAATCCGAGACATCCGCCCTCTTTTAATCGATCCTTTACAAATTCATCGACTGTCGGCACGCCCTCTTCGCCCATGCGGTAGAGTGTGACTGTGCTGTCTTTCAGCTGATTCTCTGCCTGTACAAAATAGCGTCCGTCCGTCCAGAGCCCTGCCTCATCCAAAGTGATAACGGCAGTTCCCGCAGAACCGGTAAATCCGGTAATAAACTTTCTCGCCTTAAAATGATCTCCTACATATTCTGATTCGTGAAAATCAGCAGTCGGCACAACGTATACCGTGATGCCTCTCTTTTCCATCTCCGCACGCAGTGCCTTTAATCTTTCCTGTATCATTCTTTTATTTCCTCTTTCTTATATATTTCTAATATCACACCCGTTTGTCAGGCATCCGTATACTCAAAGAACTTCGTATCGATCTCCGGGTAAGAACGTTTCAATGAGATCGGTCTTCCGGAACGGTTCAAAAAGCAATGGGAACTCTTTCCGGTCGTGCGGAGTTCTCCGGTCTCCTTGTCCGTCATCCGGTATTCCACATCCATCTTGATACCATTATAGCGTGTGATCTTCGTCTCGATCACGACCGTATCATCAAAATGTACCATACTGTGATACTCGCAGGATACAGAGAGCACCGGACTGATAATCTCCATCTCCTCCATCTGTTTATAGCTGAGTCCGATCTGATCCATCAGATCCATCCTCGCTTCTTCCATCCATTTGATATAATTTGAATGATGGATGATTCCCATCTGGTCCGTCTCATAATATTTTGCATGATGCTCATATGGGCGGATTTTGATTTCATCGGCATTTTCATTATAAATTTCTATCTCTTTGTCTGACATATAAATCACTACCTTTCTCAAACTCCTCCAACGTATAGTATCTCACAGAAACGTTTTAATTTCAATGGTGCCTTTTTATCCATGCGATCAGTATCACGATCAGAATACAGGCAAGGGAAAACCCGGCTCCCACCATAAATCCCGGTGTCCGGTAGCGCAGCTCGACCGTATGTGTTCCTTCGGTAAGATATGTGCTGATAAACGCCTCACCAAACACTTCCGGATCCGTCTGCTCTCCATCAACATATAATTTCCATCCGGCATCATCCGCCACCGCAAAAATCAGTCGTCCTTCTTTTTTCACATCAATGGTTCCGGTAATTTTCGTATCGGAAAAGGAAGTCATTTCCATCGTCTGCTCATTTAACGTCTGATAAGCCGTATCTGCAGCATCGAGATTCAGGGCATATGCCGTAATATTCACTCTTTCTTCATTACTGTTTTTAATCCTCACTTGTGTGCCTGCCGTACAGTATCCAAGATCAAGTGTATAGCCATGCGAAACTTTTGTGAAAGACTTTGTCCTGCCGTCACTGATCTCTTCCGTCATGCTGTCCACAGTCGTCGATTCATAGGTTGCAAAAATGTATGCATCCTCCTGCACGTCAATCGTTGATTCCCCGACCACAGATTCGGACGGGATCTCCGTCAGCATCGGCTCATCTGCACCAAGAAGCTCTGCAAGTCTGTTCTGTACCTCAATTTCATCTAAATCAGAATAATCCCACGCATCAATCACATCCTCATCCATCATAAAACCAAGTGGGAGCACATATTTATTTTCGTAAAGATACGTATTTCCGCTCTCTGCCACAAGGGTGCGGATCGGGTTTGCTTCCATTGCGTTATCAGCGATCACATAGCGCAGGGACAGCATTGCTGATAACAGCGGTGTTGCCCCGTTTACACAGTAGAAATTCTTGCCGCCTTCCATTCCGACTGCCTGGTAAAAATGACTGACATCCAGATTCATCAGCGATGAAAACTGCGTTGCGGAACGATATCCATACAGCGCCGCATCATTTTTCGTTTTGCGCTCTAATTCTTCCGTGCGGTAAAATAATATGCCCTTATCCTGTGCCTGATTTTCCGCCTCTGCAAGCACTGCATGATAGTCATCCATGGATTTCACATAGGCAGTCCTGCTCGTCGTATCAAATCCGGTCACATTGTAGTTAAAAAATAATTCTAAAAGCATCGCTGCGCAGCCAAACGAGAGCATGATTTTTTTCAGTTCTTCCCTGGTCGCCTTTTTGATCTTTCCAATCTTTTTTACCACATCTTCCCGGATACATTCCTCCGCATAAAAATAGATCAGCAGCACCACAATATAGCTGCCCAGAAATACATAAGTTGCCGTTGCCGCGCTCTCTCCTAAGATCGTCCCATCGGAAAAATGATAGGAAACTGCCATCAGACCAACCGATGCCACTCCCGCTGCGATCACATCTAAAAATCTCGTTCCTTTGAAATGCAAAAATGCCTCGTAGGATACCGCAAGCATCAGAAATGCATATAAAAAGGTCTGTCTGCCCGGCAGGGAATCCGGGAAGTGCATGCCATGCCAGATGAAATCAAGTATATTATTCGAAAAACTGATGACAAAAAATGCTGCCAGAAGTCCGCGTGAAAGCTTCTTTTTCCAGGAGATCTCACGGTTGAAAAGATACAGTACAAACAAAAGAAGCACAAATACGCCACAGTAAATATTCGGCCAGTGGTCTTTGCCCGTATAAGGTTCTGTCATCACCGAGTGTCTCCCCAGCTCTGCAATGATGTTAAAATACCATTCCATTGTATCCGGAAATGAAATATTCTGTGAGCCGCTCGCTCCAAGGGTGATCGCCTCAGGAATGATCAGTATCGCTCCCGTCCCGCCCGCCAGAAGGGAATAAAGTGCGAAACGGATCCACGCACCGATCCCGGTCTCTTTATTTTCCAGCCATGTGATCACAAACCAGATCACCTGAAAAATGCAGACCATGATCGCAATGTAATAATTACTGATAATGCATAAAGACAGTGAAATATAATAAAGCAGTACTTTTTTCTCTTTGATCAGCTGTTCGAGTCCAAGAACGACAAGTGGCGCCAGCATCATGCAGTCTAACCACATGATATCCCATGCATAGGCTGCTGAGAATCCGCACAACGCATAGGCTGTTGCAAAAATGCTGATTGCAGCATGATTTTTTTCAAAATGTTCCTTTAAATAATATCCGAAAAACAGCCCCGCCAATGAAATTTTTAAAATCACAAGCAAGGTCATAAATTCGATCACATGATTCTGCGGACAGAGCAGCAGCAGCCAGTTTAAGGGACTTGCCAGATAATAGGCGTACAGTGAAATAAAATCTGCTCCAAGTCCGATATTCCAGGAGTAAAACATGCTGCCACCATGTTTGATCTTATCCATCAGCTCCGTGAAAAACGGGCAGTACTGATGATACATATCGATATGTAAAATACACTGCTCTCCAAACGGATAGACGTCATGAAGAATGCAGATCACAGTCAGAATAAAAAACGGCAGAAAGAACGACGCAATAAGCGGCATTCTTTCTTTCCACAACTGATTTTGGAGTTTCTTTTCTCTTTTCAAAACAAAACCTCTCTTTTTATCATTTCCTAATTAACAGTTCCATGATCAAACAGTTCATAATACTGCAATTTCCGGTAAATATCCATCTCATCTTTTTCATCCGAGGCGCGGACTTCACTGCCATCCGCTTTTACTGTACGCACCGCGGAAATAACCGGGTATTCTGATTTTAAATGTAACAGATACGAACGATATTCATCCAATGGAACACCGGCGCGCTCTAAGACTTCCGCTGCCAGATAGTTCACGCTCGTGTCTGCACCCGTTTCCTCTCCAATATCATAGTTTGCCCACACCACATAAGGAACCTGATAACGCAGTTTCTGCTGTTCCTCTGTCAAGTGATTCCAGGACATCCCGTTCTTTGCAAGAACCGTAGATGCAACGGCATCACTTGGCTGATGATCTCCGAAAAAAACGATCACTGTTTTTTCATCTGCCTCTTCAAAATAGGAGATCAGATGTTCTAACGCGGAATCGGAAAGTTTTACCAGGGATAAATACTGCTGCAGTGAAAAATTTGTAGAATCTTTCACCGAGATATCCGGTGTAAAATTGCCGTACTGATCCTGATATCCACCGTGATTTTGCATGGTCACATTAAACACAAACAGCGGCGCATCCTTTTCCTTATTTTCATAAAATTCAATAATCTTATCCACGCAGCTCTCATCGCTGATATACTGTCTGACATACTGCGGATTCACATAATCATCTTTAAACACGCTCTCATTAAATCCAAGCATCGGATAGACCGTATCGCGTTCCCATCCGCCGGCATTGTAAGGATGTGTCGCAATGGTCTGATATCCTAAAGTCTTCAGATAATCCGGAAGTGCCTTCAAATCTCCATTGATGTACTGCTGATACGGGATGCTCCCCTGCGGGAGGAATGCCATTGTATTGCCGGTCAGAAATTCAAACTCTGTATTCGCGGTATTTCCACCGCAGACAGATACGTTTAACATTCCCGTAACCGTATTTTTCTCCCCCTGCTCTAAGCTGTGGATAAACGGCATGTAATCCTCGTTGGTTTCAAAATCACCTAACACGGACAGATCCGAAAATGACTCATTCATCATTACAATGATATTCGGAAGATCTTCCTCCTTTTGTGTATCGTCTTCTTCTGCCTTAGAGCCTGATTCCTCCGACATTGCACCGCCCTCCCCGTAGGAATCAAGCACCGCCTGTGCCTCAGCGGCGCTGTAATGCTCCGGTTTGTCGATCGACATATAGGCAAGATTCATGACAAATGTGACTGCCATACCATCCACATCCGTCATGTAGACCGGCGTGAACAGTTTATTGTAAAGTCTGTGGCTGTTCTGAAAGTTCTCCTGCTGCAGTGTTCCCGCAAACAATGAAAGAACCACAGCTACCAGCGCTGCCGGAATCAGCCGTTTCCAGAATACCAAACGTGTCACTTTTACTTTTATAAAACGAAATAATACGATTGCTGCAAAAAATACCAGTGTCACAACGACCATGCGCGTATCCGGCATAAAATCATAATTATCTGCAACGCTCACAGCCGTTTTCCAGGAAAAAATATCCCACGGCACAATCGGATTCGTCCGGAAACGCACCACATAACTGTTCGCAATTCCATAAATCATTGCTGCAATGTATACGATCCGGTGCGCAGCCTTTAATTTTCCCGTCAGCACAAACAGGAAAACTGTTACCAGTTCAAACAGCACGATATTAAAAAACTGTGCCCACGGACGTACCACTGCAAATGGATTGTGCGAATAACACTCCATCAGATAAAAACAAACTGCCGGCGGTAAAATGACAAGCAGTAATGTAACAATCCCACTCCCTGTCTTTTTTAAGATATCTGTTTTCCTGTCCGTCTGTTTTGCCCTGTCCGCCTTTCTCTGATTTCTCTGCTCCTTTAATTTTTCAAAAAAACCTTTCGGTTTTGTATTTTTTCTTTTTCTGCTCGCATTCATATCAAACCTCACTTCAAAGGGAGAATCTACTTTCCCCGGATCTTTAGCCGAATGATATTTTAGCACATTCCTCATACAAATAACATCCGTTCGTAAAAAATTCATAAATTCCTAAATATTACTGCGTATTTTCCCTGAATCTAAATTTGTATGTCTGGATTTTTGCATGTTATGTCGAATCCGGCAGTTATTTTGACGCTTTATGTTAATAAAGTAACAATGTTTCTCCACAGACGTCTTTATTGTCTTGACATTTCAGGGAATATTTTTTAACATAAAACATATATGATGTATCGATTTGAATGGCGTAAAAAGGAAAATGAATATGAATAGCGAAGCTGAAATCACCCGTCTGGCAAAAGAAAATGAAACATTCCAAAAAATCATCGAGACACAGCAACATACGATCAATCTTCTCATTGATCATTTTATTTCCGGTCAGAAAGAAAAAGAGCCAGAAAAGAATTAAGTTATCACTTAAACTTTTCTGGCATAAAAAAAAGCTGCTGACGGGAATCGGACCCGTGACCTCCGCACTACCAATGCGACGCTCTACCGACTGAGCCACAGCAGCATCATGTTTTCTCAACACCTGTATTACTATACAATAGGATCGTCCGATTGTCAAGCATAAAATCCAAGAAATTTTTGTAATTTTTCAAAATATTTATACTTATTCAACATTTCCGGCGGTTCGAAATAACTTTAACCACCTGACAACACCCCCGGATGCGTACAAAATACGCATCCAGGGGTGCTGTTCTTCGGGTCTTCTGGCTACCTGGTGTTCCGCCACCACATCCGTTATGTTCTTCCCGTTTTCGCTTCAACCAGCCTCTCCTTCTTTACATCCGATTCATAATTTTGATGTGTGACTTAAAAAGAGAATAATATTTCATTCCCTTGTCCTTGCCATAATGTCCCTGCAATGCTGCTCTTAATGAATTAAGGTTCTTTCTCTTTGTATTTGCTTTATACAAAAACGAAGAAAAATCTTCCGGACAGTCCATTTTCGGATCACTGTAAGCAAATACCGTCTGACAGTAAACATCAAACTTCTCTTCCTCACTGATCGCAGTCTGATTTACACGACAGATTGCATACGCAGAACTGTTTTTTGCCTCCTGATAAAGTTCTTTTCCAATATCTTCACCAAAGAACAATACCAGCGCATTGTGAAAATCTGCAAGCCGATCCTTACTGATGCAGGTAAGCAGACTGCGAATGACATCGTCCTGTTCCTGTGAGATCTCTGTCTTTTCAACTGCTTCCTTACGCGGATCTGTAAATGGCAGTTTCTGATCCGCATTTACAGTTTCATCCGGCCTCATGATTTCATCCGGTATCTCCATCTGGATTTCTCCCGGTTCTGACTGTTCATCTGTTCCTGCAGTTTTTTCCGTCTGTGCCGTTTCTTTTATTTTTGCTGTTTCCACCTGCTCTAGAGTTTCCTCCGGTTCTGCCATTTTATCCGGTTTTCCGGCTTCACCCGGTTCTGCTGTCTCATCCGGTTTTCCGGCTTTTCCCTGCTCCAACACTCCGGTCAGTTCTGCAGTCTCCATCATTTCTGAGGCTTCATTCAGTTTTGAGACTTCATTTAACTCTGAAACTCCATTCAGCTTTTCGGCCTCACCCGGCTCTTCGCTTTTATCCGTTTCTGTCATCTCATTCATCTTTGCTGTCACAATCTCAGCTTCATCTGCCAGACTTCCAGCCACGTCCCCGGCGTTCTTCTCCTCCGCTTCAAAGAAAATTTCTCTTTCTCCATTCGTCTTTGCTTTTTGCTGCAGTCTGCGGTTTAATTCCTTTCCGCTCAAACGCTGCACCGGCATGTTACGCTGTTTCCAGTAGCGTACGGCTGCATCAAATCCGGTATCATTTGAAACGATCACATAGCTGTTTTCCTGATTCTCACACAACAAGTATCCAAGCTGTGTAACAAGCTGGAAATCCAGTGCATTGCTTCCCTCAAAACATTTTATAAACTCTGCTTCTTTCTCCGTCTCCTTCAGTAACCTCACATTTTCGTAATTCATATGCGGACTTTTCTGCGTATAAAATACGATCACTTCCTCATCGGGCTGTGATGCTACCAGTAACGGCACCCATATATCGCCTACATTCTCACTGTCAACCAAATATATTCTTTTCATCTGATCACCGGCTGATTGAAACAGTTTTATTATAACATAAGACGGAATGAAGCCTCCACTCTTTTTTACAAAATATCAATATATTCTCCTGCAAGCGCTTTGTTCATACTGCGCACTGCACAGAATTTTCCACACATGGAACAGGTGTCCTCATGCTCCGGTTTTCTACTGTTCCAGATTGCTTTTGCGGTTTCCGGATCAATCGCACATTCCCATTGCGCATCCCAGTCTAAGACGCGTCTTGCGTCTGCCATCTTATCATCGATCTCTCTCGCACCACGGACGCCTTTTGCGATGTCTGCAGCGTGTGCCGCGATCTTTGATGCAATGATTCCCTGTTTTACATCCTCCACATTTGGAAGTGCCAAGTGTTCTGCCGGTGTGACATAGCATAAAAATGCTGCTCCGTTTTGTGCTGCAATCGCCCCGCCGATTGCGGATGTGATATGGTCATATCCCGGTGCGATATCAGTGACAAGTGGTCCTAACACATAAAATGGTGCTCCCATGCAGATGCTTTGCTGGATCTTCATATTTGCTGCGATCTGATCCATCGGCATATGTCCCGGTCCTTCTACCATGACCTGTACATCTTTCTCCCATGCGCGTTTTGTCAGCTCTCCAAGTCTTACTAACTCTTCGATCTGACAGACATCGGATGCATCTGCGAGACATCCCGGACGGCAGGCATCTCCAAGTGAAATGGTAACATCATGCTCACGGCAGATTTCAAGGATCTCATCATAATATTCATAAAACGGATTTTCCTCCCCCGTCATGCACATCCATGCAAATACAAGGGAACCGCCGCGGGAAACGATGTTCATTTTACGTTTATGTTTCCGGATCTGCTCGATTGTCTTTCTTGTAATTCCGCAGTGCAGTGTCACAAAATCCACACCATCTTCCGCATGCAGACGCACCACATCAATAAAATCTTTTGCGGTCAGTGTCGCAAGATCTCTCTGGTAATGGATCACAGAATCATAGATCGGCACGGTACCGATCATTGCCGGACATTCTGCAGTCAGTTTTCTGCGGAACGGAATCGTATTGCCGTGGGAAGATAAATCCATGATGGCATGTGCACCCATGTTGACAGCCGCCATCACTTTCTCCATCTCCACATCATAATCCTTGCAGTCTCTCGATACACCGAGATTGACATTGATCTTCGTGCGTAACATTGATCCTACACCTTCCGGATCAATGCAGGTGTGATGCTTGTTGGCGCAGATTGCTACTTTTCCCTCTGCTACAAGCGGCATCAGTTCTTCTACGGTCATGCGCTCTTTTTTCGCTACAATTTCTAATTCTTTGGTCACGATGCCTCTGCGTGCGGCATCCATCTGTGTGGTATACTGTTCCATACGTTTTTCTCCTTTTTCGCATGGGGGACTGCTTGAACCACTGTCTGGCAAACGAATTCTCCACGTCAAAAAATCTCCTGCCGCAAGCGCGACAGGAGATAGCATCTTCCCAATACGCTCCCTACGACAGTATTAACTGACAGGTTCAAAGAGTCAGGCTTTAACCTTCTCAACCGCAATCCCTCCGGGCATTCTCCCGGACATGCAGTCCCTCTGCGTTGTTTTCTATTAAGTTTTATCGACTTGTTCAGTCTAGCCTAATCTGTGACGGTTGTCAATATTTGTACAACAAAAAAGACAGCCACTGCTGTCTTTTTTAGGAGAAGGTATTTTTACTATGGGGTATAGCAAAAACTATATATAATGTATTGGGGGGTTTTTACAGTGATTATAATAGCATGATTTTCTCAATAAGTGTTCACAAATGTTACAATTTTCTATTTTGTTTTTTATGCAACATGCACAAGTATTTTTCGTGACTATCTACAAAAAAGAAGGCGAATCTTCTACATCTTCCCTATTTCAGGATTCGTCTCCCGAATTTTTGCTTTAATACGGGAGAGCGCATTATCAATAGATTTTGGTGATTTTCCCATTTTTTCTGCAATCTGCTGATAATGAAATCCCGCAAGATACTGGTCTAATACTTCCCGTTCCATCCTGCTTAAATGCGTCCTGAGTTTCTCCCAGAACTGTGCCACATTTTCCTGATCGATCATCATCTGCTCCGGATTTCCGATTCCGTCCATGGTCAGCGTTTCCGCCAGAGGATATCCGTTTTCACTGTTTTCTGAGTAGAAAGAAACATAGGAATTGAGCGGCGCATGTTTTTTCCGGTTCGACGCCTCAACTGCCTTGTATAACTGTCTCGTAATACACAATTCTGCGAAATGAAAAAAAGATGTTTCTTTCGTATCATCGTAATCTCTGATTGCCTTAAACAGACCGATCATTCCCTCCTGGATCAGATCATCCGTCTCACCGCCAATCAGAAATACTGCATTTGCCTTTTTGCGGACCAGCGGTTTATATTTATCTAAAATGTAATCCATGATCTTTCCGTCCGGATCACCGCTGTTTTTTAATGCCGCAATCAGCTGTTCGTCTGTCAAATCCCGATATGACTCTAACATGTTCCTCCCAAGACTCCTGATACAATAATCTACCACGGCGTTTTTTTCTACCGTTGCGGTGTTCTCTACCACCTGCGATGTCTTTTATTGCTGCTGTGTTTTTTACCGCTGCGGTGTCTTCTACCGCTGCTGTGTCTTCTACCGCATGCGTTGCCGCACAATCTCATAGGCAAGCACACCTGCTGCCACCGATGCGTTCAGGGAATCGATATCCCCCTTCATCGGAATGGATGCCACAAAATCACAGTTCTCGCGCACCAGTCTGCCAACACCCTCGCCTTCACTGCCGATGACAAGACCGATCGGTCCTTTTAAATCCAGATCATACATGCAGGTTCCATCCATGTCCGCACAGACAAACCACATTCCTTTGTCCTTTAACTCTTTCATTGTTGCAGTCAGATTTGTCACCTTTGCAACCGGTGTATAATTGATTGCTCCGGCGGATGTCTTTGCCACAGTTGCCGTCAGACCGACCGCGCGGCGTTTCGGAATAATGACACCATGCGCACCGGCAAGATTTGCCGTACGGATGATAGCGCCAAGGTTATGCGGATCCTCGATATTATCCAGAATGAATAAAAATGGCGGCTCGCCCTTTTCCTCTGCCAATTTTAGCATATCCTCCACTTCGGCATACTCATATGCTGCAGCAACTGCGATCACTCCCTGGTGTTTTTTTGTCTCAGAAAGCTGATCTAAACGCTCTTTTTCCACAAAATGCACGATCGTGTCATGTTTTTTTGCCTCTCTGACAATCGTGCGCACCGGACCATCCTGACAGCCGTCCAACACAAATAATTTGTCAATTGTTTTTCCGGAACGGAATGCCTCTAACACGGCATTGCGTCCCTCTATTTTCAGCTCTTCGTAGCCCATTACTCTCTCCTTTTACATTTTAAGTGCAAGTTCGTCCACACCGGTCTTTACCAGTTCCACCAGACGTTCAAACTCATCTTTTAAATACAGGTATCCCATCAGCGACTCAAATCCGGTTGCTTTCCGGTAATCAGACATTGTGGCATTTTTTGCCATTGTCGGCGATTTTGCATTCCTTCCACGACGGTACACTTCTGCTTCTTCCTCCGTCAGCATCGGAAATAATTTTTCAATCATTTCCGCCTGTGTGTGTGCTTTTACGATCTGGCTTGTCCGCTTGTGAAGTTCTCCTGCTCTCGTGTTTCCTTTTCCTACGACAACAGACCGGATCACCAGATCAAATATTCCATCTCCGATATAGGCTAACGTAAGAGGCGAATATGTCCGGATATCCACTTCACTGATTCCGAACTGTTCTTTGATATAAGAGTCTATTCCTTTCTGCATTGGCATTTCCTCTCTCTCACGCTTTGTGCCAGATCACACCTTCTCGGGTATCTTTCAGTACAATGCCTTTTGCAAGCAGTTCATCGCGGATTGCATCTGCTTTTGCAAAATCTTTTGCTTTCTTTGCTTCCTTTCGTTCTTCAATCTTTGCAAGTACATAGCTTTCTAATTCTGCATCGATCTCCTCTTTTGCATCTGCCTGTGCCGTTGTCAGATTTAAGGATAATACTTTATCAAAATCATTGATCAGCGCAAGTTTTGTCTTATCGTTCATATCATCTTTGAGCAGATCATAAATGATCGTGATCGCCATCGATGTATTTAGATCGTTGCTGATCGCATCCTCAAATTTTGCCTTATAAGCATCAAATTTATCCTGCTGTACGGTTCCCTCATCCTTTAATTCTGCGATTCGTTTGGTCAGTTTTTTATAAGCTGCAGCCATATTATCTAATACTTCATAGGAAAACTCCAACGGTTTTCTATAATGGGACTGCAGACAGAACATACGGTATACGATCGGATCATACCCCTTTTCCTG
>ERZ791645.1097-NODE-1097-length-18918-cov-5.062980_pt1 | contig 18918 bp, 13 predicted proteins | sample MGYA00509939_ERZ791645 | MGnify/ENA primary metagenome ERZ791645 (study PRJEB30046, sample SAMN00715249) | human gut metagenome | study: EMG produced TPA metagenomics assembly of the A metagenome-wide association study of gut microbiota in type 2... | reverse complement strand
ATACTGCGATTTCTCAGGATATTCGGATATTGCGATAGGTGCGGAACCAGCTTCCTGCTTATTGTAATGTGCATAAGCATTGTGTTCTTTATGTTTATAAGAGTTGAATCGCCTGTGCTGAGACTGGTGCTGCGTATTCTGCTTGTGCCTGTAATAGCAGGTGTTTCTTATGAGGTATTAAGACTTGCAGGTAATTCCGATTCTAAATTCATGGATATTGTGAGCAGACCGGGATTATGGCTGCAGCATTTAACCACTAGAGAGCCGGATGCCTCGATGGTAGAGGTGGCGATAGCCTCAGTTGAGGCGGTGTTTGACTGGCGGACGTATGTGGAGAAGCTTAAGAAGGAAGAGGCATAGCGGTGGGATATACCAACAGAGAGCTTTTAAAAGAAGGCAGTATGCAGCTTAGGGCTGCGGGAATTACAGAGGCGGATACGGATGCATGGCTGTTATTTTCGGCGTGCATGGGGCTTAACCGTACTGAGTATCTTATGCGTTCAGATGCAGTTGTGCCTGATGACAAGGCGGAAGAATATCTTGGAAAGTTAAAACGCAGAGCCGGAAGGGAGCCGGTACAATATATAGAAGAGACGGCTCCGTTTATGGGATTTGATTTCTATGTGAATGAGAATGTGCTTATACCGCGCATGGATACGGAGATACTTGTGTCAGAAGCCATCAAGCGGGCACGGATAATGTTTTCGCAAAGACAGCACGATGTGAACTTCAGGATACTTGATATGTGCACAGGCTCCGGCTGTATAGCGCAGAGTACGTATCTTCTTTTAAAGAATGAAGGCTGTACGGTCGAGGTTGATGCCGTCGATATTTCCGAAAAGGCGCTTGAGGTTGCCAGAATAAATGCGTCAAGGCTTGGCGCACAGGTTAAGCTTATCAGAGGTAATCTGTTTGAGAACGTGGATAATAAATACAGCATGATTTTGTCAAATCCACCATATATACGGACGGATGTCATCGCAGACCTTGAGCCGGAGGTGCGTGAGCATGAACCGATGCTTGCACTTGACGGCACAGCGGACGGACTGTACTTTTACAGGGAGATTACCGATAAGGCATGGGAGTATCTTGAGAATAATGGCATACTGATGTATGAGATAGGATATGATCAGGCGTTAGAGGTGAGTGACATGTTAAGGCAGAAGGGATATACGGACATTGCCGTTATCAAGGATTTTGCCGGACTGGACAGGGTTGTGGCTGCGAAAAGACCTTGACCGCATTCTGATGTGTTATTGCAGCATTGATAAATGCCGGAGCTTGTAGTATACAGCATAACTAATTGATTGGCAGGGTAAATCGGCAGTGTGAGATTACAGGGCAGACTTACAGAGTGAATTTACTTAGCAAAGGAAAGGAAAAAATATGTTTCAGAAGTTAGATGATTTATTGATGAGATATGAGGATTTGACAGCGGAGCTTAACAATCCTTCAGTAGTAGAGAACCAGACACGTTTCAGGAAGCTCATGAAGGAGCAGAGCGACCTCACACCGCTCGTGGACGCGTATAAGGAATATAAGGCATGCCAGCAGACTGTTGCAGACAGCCTTGAAATGCTTGACACAGAGAGCGATGAGGAGCTTCGCGAGATGGCGAAGGAGGAGCTCAATGAGGCGAAGGCGAGAATAGAGGAGCTTGAGCACACTATGAAGATTCTTCTTCTTCCTAAGGATCCTAACGATGACAAGAACGTCATAGTGGAGATACGTGCCGGTGCGGGCGGTGACGAGCTTATCAAAGCCGCGGACTAAGCTGCCGCCGCCGGTCATGACGATGCCGTTGTTCGAGATATCGGCCACGAGCTCGGGCGGGGTCTTTTCAAGCACGAGGTGGACCTCCTCCATGATGCGCTCGACGGGCTCTTCAAAGGCCTCGAGCATTTCCGCGGACGAGACGGAGATGAGCTCGGGAAGGCCCGTGATAAGGCTTCTGCCCTTGACCTCCATGGTCATTTCCTCTTCCGGCGGGAAGACGCAGCCGATCTGCATCTTCATCTGCTCGGCCGTGCGCTCGCCGACGAGCAGGTTGTGCTTGCGGCGCATATACTTGACGACGGCCTCGTTGAACTGGTCGCCCGCGATCTTGATGGAGGACGATTCGACGACGCCGGAGAGCGAAATGACCGCGATATCGGACGTACCGCCGCCGATGTCGATGATCATGTGGCCCTCGGGCTGGGTGATGTCGATGCCCGCACCGATGGCGGCGGCGACAGGCTCTTCAATGAGGTAGACGCGGCGCGCGCCGGCCTGAATGCCCGCGTCGATGACCGCGCGCTCCTCGACCTCGGTGATGCCGGAGGGAACGCAGATGATGATGCGCGGCTTGAAGAGCTGGAAGCCCATGACTTTATGCAGGAATTCCTTGATCATGCGCTCAGTGACCTCGTAGTCGGAGATGACGCCCTCGCGCAGGGGACGGATGGCGATGATGTTGCCCGGCGTGCGGCCCAGCATGGCCTGCGCATCCGCGCCGACCTTCAAGAGCTTGCCGGTGTTCTTGTCGAGCGCCACGACCGAGGGCTCGTTGAGCACGATGCCTTTATCCTTAATGTAGATCAGCACCGACGCGGTGCCCAGATCCATGCCGATGTCTTTGGTAAAAGAAAACATAGCGTGTTACCTCTTATTTTTCTGAAAACTGAAATGAGCGATGCTCATACTTTCCCATGATGTTTTTATTATAACGGCTCGAAATTGAGTTTGCAATAGCATTGTGCGCGATTTTCCGCACGGTATCAGGGGAAAATAAGGAAAAACATACCCCTGCGCCGCTGATTTTCGCGTCCGCAGACGCGAAACATTTGAATCGTTTTTACCCGCGGCGTGTACGTGGGTAAAAACACTTTGCGCGGAGCGCGTGTCGAACCTGTGAGGCACGAAGCGCAGCGAAACTTTCTCAAAAAAGAGGCGTCGCCTCTTTTTTGAAGACTTTAGTCTTCGTCCGCCGCGGCGAGGGTGGCGCAAATGACTCTTTCCGCGCCAGCTTCCCGTAAAACTCTCGCGGCTTCGCGGAGCGTGGCGCCGGTGGTGAGGATATCGTCGATGAGCAGAATGCGCTGACCCTTGATTTTGTCCTCATTGACGGCAACGTATGCGCCGACGACGTTTTTCTGCCGCTCCTCTCGGGAGGAAAGCGACGACTGCGCGACGTTGTCCTTCGTCTTTTGCAGCAGCGTTTCCGGCGCGACGCTCCAGTGGCGGCAGGTCTCGCGCGCCAAGAGATACGACTGGTCGTAGCCGCGCTCTTGTTTGCGCTTTTTCGACACGGGGACATAGGTAACCAAATCGAACTCTCCGCCGAAATGCTCGGCGGCGGCCTGCGCTAAAACATCGCCAAAGCCCGTGCAGCGGCTCTGTCCCGCGTGGAATTTGTAGTTCAGCAGCGCCTCGCGCACGATGCCCTCGTATTTGAGCGGGGCGAGGCACGCGCCGATCTCCGCTCTCTCATGGAGCGGCGTTTTGCAGTAGGGGAGCGCCTTTTCGCACTCAGAACACACGCCGTGAACGCCGGGTTTTCCACAGAACGCGCAGCGCGGTGGAAAAAGTAAGGACGCGAGCGATTCCAAAAAGCTCATTTTTCCTCCCCACCTTTCCGAAGCCGCCACTTGAGGCCGCTGTAGCGGCGGCTGCGGCGGTCGTTCTCCGCCATTTTGTTCACGGCGGAATCGTCGCCGACGATGACGAGCAGCTCTCGCGCGCGGGTGATGGCGGTATAGAGCACGCCGCGCACCATCAGCGACGGCGCACACGGCGCGCCGACGAACACAACGCCGCGGTATTCGCTGCCCTGCGCCTTATGTACGGTCATGGCGTAGGCCATGTCGAGCTCTGCGAGCATGTCGGACGTGTAGGTCGCGGTGCGGTCGTCGAAGACGATCTCCAAAAGCTCGCCGCTCGGGTCGATCTTTGCGATCTTGCCGACGTCGCCGTTGAAGATGCCCGTACCCGCGGTGCCGTCCTCCTTCTGCCAGACGACGTCGTAGTCGTTGCGCGTCTGCATGACGCGGTCGCCCTCGCGGAAGATGAGCTCGCCGAAGCGGCGCTCCTGTTTGCCGGGTTTCGGCGGGTTCAGCGCGGCTTGCAGGGCAAAGTTCAGCGACCGCGTCCCCGCGTCGCCGCGGCGCGTCGGGGTGAGCACCTGCAATTCGTCCGCGGGGATGCCCATCTTGTCGGGCAGCCTTGTTTTGCACAGCTCGACCACGGTTTCGACGAGCCGCACGCTGTCGCGGCGGGGGAGGAAGAAAAAGTCGTTCGCCGCCGCGTTTTTGAGCTTGGGCGGCATGCCGGTGTTGACGAGGTGCGCGTTGCGCACGATCATCGACTGCTCGGCCTGACGGAAAATGTCGCGCAGGGCGACGGTCGCGATGCGCCCGCTGCGGATCAAATCGGAAAACACGTTGCCCGCGCCGACGCTCGGCAGCTGGTCGGGGTCGCCGACGAGCACAAGGCGGCAGCCCGGGCGCAGCGCCGCGAGCAGCGCGCGCATCAGCGAGAGGTCGACCATCGAGGTCTCGTCCACAATGAGCGCATCGGCCTCGAGCGGTTCCTTTTCGCCTTTGGTGAACGTCACCTCGCCGGTCTGGTCGTTGAAGGTCATGCCGAGCATGCGGTGGATGGTCTGCGCGTCGCGGTCGCAGAGCTCGCCCATGCGCTTGGCGGCGCGGCCCGTGGGGGCGGCGAGCAGGACATTCAGGCCCATGCGCTCGAAGAGCGCGACGATGGCGCGCACGCTCGTCGTCTTGCCCGTGCCGGGACCGCCGGTCAGCAGCAGCAATTCTTCCTTTGCCGCGAGCTCGACAGCCTGACGCTGGAGCGGCGCGTACTGCACGCCCTGCTCGCGCTCGATCTCGGAGATCGTACGCTCTACGCCGCGCAGGGCGTCGGGCTTGTCCGCGAGCATCGCCTCGATGCGCGTGACAACATAGGTCTCGTCCTCCCACGACTGACGCAAATAGCAGGCCGTCACATTCGCGACGCCTTCCTGCACGATGCGGTGGATGGCGATGAGATCGTCGAGGCTTTTTTCCACCGCGTCGACATCGCAGTCCAAAAGCTGGGCCGTCGCGGCGAGGAGCTTTTCTCGCGGGAGGAAGACGTGTCCGCCCGCGTCGCGGTTGTGGGAGAGCTCGAAGAGAAGTCCCGCCTCGGTGCGGAGCGACGCGTCGCCGCCAAAGCCCATCGAAAGCGCGATCTCGTCGCAGAGGGAAAAGTCCACGCCGAACGCGCTGTCGGACAGTAAGTACGGGTTGCGCTCGAGCGCGGCCATGGCGTTTGCGCCGAAGCGCCGGTAGAGCGGCACGCTGAGCGCGGCGGGCAGATCGTAATGCGCCAGAAATTCCATCACGCGGCGAAGGCCCATCTGCTCGTTGAAGGCCGCGGAGATCTCCTGCGCGCGGCGGGCGGTCATGCCCTTGATGGCCGTGAGCTTTTCCGGCTCGGATTCAAGCACCTGCAGCGTCTCGATGCCAAATCTGGCGACGAGCTTTTCCGCCGTCGCGGGGCCGACGCCGCGCACGACGCCGGAAGCGAGGTAGTTTAAAATCTCCGTCTCGTTCGACGGCAGGTACCGCTCGACCTCGCTCGCGGAAAACTGCTCGCCGTACTGCGGGTGGGAGGAAAACGAGCCGGTCGCCGTCAGATTTTCGCCCGGCGCCGCGCAGGGGACGCAGCCGACGAGCGTTAAAAGCTCGCCGTCGTCCGTCACAAGGCGCAGCACGGCATAGCCGTTTTCCTCATTCTGGAAAACGACGGACAGGACCGTGCCCATGATGGTCGTTTCTTCTCCCATAACTGTCTCCTAAGTGAAAAAATCGGTCAGTTCTTCCCTTTGGCAGAGGTAGACCTCGTATTCGCTGCGGCACAAGAGCTCCGCCACGCGGCGCGGCTCGTCGGCAAGGCCGCAGTCCACGATGACGACGCGCGAAAAGCCTCCCTCTTCATAGCGCGACCTCAGCAGCGCGCGCACCGTGTATTCGAGCGTCTTTGCCTCGCCGCACGTCTCGATGACCGCCGTGGCGGGGATGGTGCCGCGCCGCCGCGGGTGCACGATGGCCGAAACGAGCAGAAAGATCACCGCCGTCAGGCCGATGGCGGCAAGCGCCGCGACAACGCCGTCCTGTAAAAGCCGCATATCATCACCTCGCGCCATTCTACGGCGCGGACGGGCGATGGGTGAATCTTAACGCAGCATTTTCCTGAGATACTGGCCCGTGTAGGACTGCTCGCACGCGGCAACCTCCTCGGGCGTGCCGCAGGTGACGAGCGTTCCACCGCCGCTGCCGCCCTCGGGGCCGAGGTCGAGCAGATAATCCGCGCACTTGATGACGTCCAGATTGTGCTCGATGACGAGCACCGTGTTGCCCGCGTCGGTCAGCTTCTGCAAGACCTCTAAGAGCTTTCGCACATCGTCCGTGTGCAGGCCGGTGGTCGGCTCGTCGAGGATATAGATGGTGCGTCCCGTCGCGCGCTTCGATAGCTCGGTCGCGAGCTTCACGCGCTGCGCCTCGCCGCCCGAGAGCGTCGTCGCCGGCTGACCGAGCTTGATGTAGCCGAGGCCGACGTCCTGAATGATCTGGAGCTTGCGCGCGATGCGCGGCACGTTGGCGAAGAACTCCACGGCCTCGTCGATCGTCATGTCGAGCACCTCGGAGATGTTCTTGCCCTTGTAGCGGACCTCGAGCGTCTCGCGGTTGTAGCGCGCGCCCTTGCAGACCTCGCAGGGCACGTAGATATCGGGCAGGAAGTGCATCTCGATCTTGAGCTGACCGTCGCCCGAACAGGCCTCGCACCGGCCGCCGCGGACATTGAAGCTGAAGCGGCCCGCGGCATAGCCGCGTGCCTTCGCGTCCGGGGTCGAGGCGAAGAGGTCGCGGATGTCGTTAAATAAATTCGTATACGTTGCGGGGTTGGAGCGCGGCGTGCGGCCGATGGGGCTCTGGTCGATGCAGATGACCTTGTCGAGGAATTCCTCGCCCTCGATAGCCTTACAGCGGCCGGGGTGGACCTTCATGCGGTTTAAGTCCGCGCCGAGCTTTTTGTAGATGATCTCGTTGACGAGCGACGATTTGCCGCTGCCGGACACGCCCGTGACGCACGTGAACGTGCCGAGCGGGATCGAGACGTCGAGGTTTTTGAGGTTATTTTCCTGCGCGCCGCGCACGGTGAGGAAATTGCCGTTGCCTTTTCGGCGCTCTTTCGGCACTTCGATCTTTTTCTTTCCGCTCAAATACTGGCCGGTCAGGGAATTCGGGTTTGCCATGACCTCCTGCGGTGTGCCGCAGGCCACGACCTGACCGCCGTGCGCGCCCGCGCCGGGGCCGATGTCGATGAGGTAGTCCGCCGCGCGCATCGTGTCCTCATCGTGCTCGACAACGATGAGCGTATTGCCGAGGTCGCGCAGTCTCTTGAGTGTGGCGAGCAGCTTGTCGTTGTCGCGCTGGTGCAGGCCGATGGACGGCTCGTCGAGGATATAGAGCACGCCCATCAGGCTCGAGCCGATCTGCGTCGCCAAACGGATGCGCTGCGCTTCGCCGCCGGAGAGCGTCGCGCTCGCGCGCGAGAGCGTCAGATATTCGAGTCCTACCGAGCGCAGGAAGCCGAGGCGGTTTTTGATCTCCTTCAAAATGCGCTCGCCGATGCGCATTTGCTGCTCGGTCAGCGTCAGCTGATCCACAAAGTCGAGCGCGTCGACGACGGATTTTTCGCAGTAGTCGCTGATACTAAGTCCGCCGACCGTGACGGCGAGGGATTCGCGGCGGAGCCGCTTGCCGCCGCAGGTGGGGCAGGGGCACTCGCTCATGCAGGACTCTAACTCCTCGCGCACGCCGTCGCTCTGCGTCTCCTTGTAGCGGCGCTCTAAGTTGGGGATGATACCCTCGAACGCCTGATACAAAACTCCCTTGCCGCGCGGCTGGTCATACTGGAGCTCCAGCTTTTCGCCCTTTGTGCCGTAGAGAATGACGTCCATGACCTCTTTGGAGAGCTTTTCCACAGGGTCGCGGAGGGAAAAATGGTACTTTTTCGACAACGCTTCAAAGTACATGCGCGAAATGCCGTCGCCGCGCACGTTGTTCCAGCCCGAGGCGCAGATCGCGCCGTCGAGCAGGGAAACGCTCTTATTCGGGATGACGAGCTCGGGGTCGACCTTGAGCTGCGTGCCGAGGCCTGTGCACGTCGGGCATGCGCCGAACGGGTTGTTGAACGAGAACATGCGCGGCGTCAGCTCTTCGATGGAGATGCCGCAGTCCTCGCACGCATAGTTCTGCGAAAAGAGGATATCGCGGTCGTCTGGCAGGATATTTGCAAGAATGAGACCGCCCGAGAGCGCCGCCGCGGTCTCGCACGAGTCCGTCAGGCGGTGGACGACGTCGGGGCGGAGGATCAGGCGGTCGACGACGACCTCGATATTGTGCTTTTTGTTCTTTTCGAGGGAAATTTCCTCGCTGAGGTCATACATGTCCCCGTCGGCGCGGACGCGGACATAGCCCGAGCGGCGCGCGTCCTCGAAAATCTTGACGTGCTCGCCTTTTTTGCCGCGGATGACCGGCGCCATGATCTGCACGCGCGTCCCCTCGCCCAGCGCCATGAGCTGGTCGATGATCTGGTCGATGGACTGCTGGCGGATCTCCTTGCCGCAGTTCGGACAGTGCGGCGTGCCGACGCGCGCCCAGAGCAGGCGCAGATAGTCGTACACCTCCGTCACCGTGCCGACGGTGGATCGTGGGTTCTGCGAGGTGGTCTTCTGGTCGATGGAAATGGCGGGGGAAAGGCCCTCGATATAGTCGACGTCGGGCTTTTCCTTCTGCCCAAGGAACATACGGGCGTAGGACGACAGACTCTCCACATAGCGGCGCTGGCCCTCGGCATAGATGGTGTCGAACGCGAGCGACGACTTTCCGCTGCCGGACAGGCCCGTGATGACGGTCAGCGCGTCGCGGGGAATTTCGACGTCGATGTTCTTGAGGTTATTTTCTCTTGCGCCTTTGACAAAAATCTTACTTGGCATGAATCGATAACTCCTGTTGCTGGATTCGCAGCTGCGAGACCAGCGTACTCTTCTGAATTTTTTATGTCAACCTCATTCAACAATGATATCCGCAAATTTTGCGCGCACGAGCGCGGCGAGGTCGTGGGGCGCAAGCTCGACCTGATAGCCGATCTTGCCCGCCGAGACGATCATCGCTGCAAGGTTTTCTGCCGAACTGTGGAACACCGTGGGGAAGAGCTTCTTCATCCCGACGGGCGAGCAGCCGCCGTGGACATAGCCCGTGAGCGGCAGCAGCTCTTTCTGGTGGATCATTTCGATGGACTTTTCGCCCACAGCCTTCGCGGCCTTTTTAAGGTCAAGATTCTCCGCGACCGGCACGTCGAAGACGTAATACTGTTTGCTCGCGCCGCGCGCGACAAGGGTCTTGAAGACGATGGCGGGGTCAAAGCCCATGGACTTCGCCACCGTGACGCCGTCGACCGCCATGCCCTCTTCATGCGGGTAGGTGTGCGCGGTGTAGGCGATCTTCTTCTGCTCCAAAACGCGCATGACGTTGGTTTTTTCTTCTTTATTCTTTGCCATAAGGGACCTCCTATGTGGAAAACGGGGATAAAATCACCGCAGAATGTAAACACAGGCTAAAATGCAGGCAAGGCCTAAGAACACGCCCGCGCTGATGGGCTCGCCGAAGACGAGGGTACCGACGAGCGTGCCGACGACCGGCTCGATGCTCGCCATGATGCTGGCCTTGCCGCTCTCGACGTTGGCAAGGCCCTTGGTGTAGAGGATGTAGGGCGCGACGGTGGAGAGCAGCACAAGTCCCGCAGCGAGGAGGGCGTTTTGCGGCACGCTCAGAACCGTCATAAGGTTGCCCCAGTCGGCGACGAACAGCGCGCCGAGCGCGGCGAACACGAACGTCCAGAACACGACGGCGAGCGGGCTGTAGTGCCGCAGGCCGAAGGGCGCGAAGATCGAATAGAGCGCGTAGAAAAATGCCGCACCGAGGCCGAAGAGCATCCCCTTCGTCGTCAGCGACAGTCCGCCCGTGAAAATGCCCGTCACGAGCGCGCAGCCGAGCAGCGCCAGCGCGAGGGCAAGGAGCTTTTTGCCCGTGATCCTCTCTTTGAAAACGAGCGCGCTCATCAGAACCACCATCGCGGGCGCGGTGTAGAGCAAAATCGCGCTGACCGAGAGCGAGCAAAGCTTCTGCGCGTTGAAGTAGCAGAGCGTGAAGAGCACGACGCTGATGATGCCCGTCGCAATAAAGATCGGCAGGTGCTTTGTCTTCATTTTGAAGACGCTGCGGTCGGTGCAGAGGAAGAAGAGCGCGAGCACCGCAAGACCGCCCAGATTACGGATGACGACAAGGTTTTCCGGCGCGATGCCGGCATTGAGCAGCGGGCGGTTGAATAGGCCGATGCAGCCCCAGCAGGCGGCGGCCGCTAAAATACAGGCGTAGGAAGCGTATTTTTTCACAGGCTTTGTCTCTTTCTTGTTATTTCGTATTTTCCTTGCGCAGCTCGATGATACGGTCGCGCAGGATGGCGGCGTACTCGAATTCGAGCATACGGCTTGCCTCCTGCATCTGCTTTTCGAGCTTTCTGATCTCTTCGTCCCGCTCGCGCTCGGAGGGCTTGCGCTTGCCGCGGCGGCGGGCGGATTCCTCGTCCTTCTTGGAAATTTCGATGATCTCGCGCACGTCCTTTCGGATGGTCTGCGGAATGATGCCGTGCGCCTTGTTGTAGTCGTCCTGAATTTGGCGGCGGCGCTCAGTCTCGTCCATGGCGCGGCGCATCGAGGGGGTGATGGTGTCGGCGTAGAGCACGACAAGGCCGTCGGCGTTTCGCGCGGCGCGGCCGATGGTCTGGATGAGCGAGCGGGTCGAACGCAAAAAGCCTTCCTTGTCCGCGTCGAGAATGGCCACCAGCGACACTTCAGGAATGTCCAGACCTTCTCGCAGCAGATTGATGCCCACGAGCACGTCAAAGACACCGGCGCGCAAATCGCGGATGATTTCTACACGCTCGACCGTATCAATGTCCGAATGCAGGTAACGAACGCGCACGTTGTGTTCGCGCAGATACTCGGTGAGTTCTTCTGCCATGCGCTTGGTAAGCGTCGTCACCAAAACGCGCTCGCCCGCCGCAGCCCGTTCGTTGACTTCGGAAAGCACATCGTCGACCTGCGTGAGTGCCGGACGCACTTCCACTTCGGGATCCACAAGCCCCGTGGGGCGCACCACCTGTTCGACGATCTGCGCGCTCTTTTCCAGTTCGTACGCGGCCGGCGTAGCCGACACGAAAATCGAACGGCGCATCTTGCGCTCGAACTCATCGAACCTCAGCGGTCGGTTGTCCAGAGCCGAGGGCAAGCGGAAACCGTACTGCACAAGCGTTTCCTTGCGGGAACGGTCGCCACGGTACATGCCCCCGAGCTGCCCCATCATCACGTGACTTTCGTCAAAAAACATGATGCTGTCGGCAGGCAGATAGTCAATAAGACAAGGCGGCGCTTCCCCGGGAGCCAGTCCCGTGAGGTGACGTGAATAGTTTTCGATGCCCTTGCAAAAGCCCACCTGATCGAGCATCTCCAAGTCAAACAGCGTGCGCTGCTGCAGGCGTTGGGCTTCCACGAGCTTGTTGTCTCGGTAGAGCACCTCGAGCCGCTCCTTGAGTTCGGCCTTGATGCCCTCCATCGCCCGAACGATTTCGTCGCGCGGCGTCACGTAGTGGCTCGTCGGATACACGACAAAGCGCGGCACACGCTGACGCACCTGCCCCGAGAGCGGATCAAAGAGCACCACCGCATCAACCTCGTCGTCGAAAAGCTCCACGCGTACGGCCACCTCGGCGTGTTCCGCAGGGAAGATGTCGATCGTGTCGCCGCGAACGCGGAAAGTACCGCGCAAAAATTCCATGTCGTTGCGTTTGTACTGCATCTTCACGAGCTGACTGATGAGATCCTTGCGCTCCTTGGTGTCGCCCGTACGCAGAATCAGACGCATCTGCGTGTAGCTCTCGGGTTTGCCGATGCCGTAAATGGCCGAGACCGTTGCCACGATCACGGTGTCACGGCGCTCGAGAATCGACTTGGTGGCGGCCAGTCGCATCTGCTCGATGTGCTCGTTGACGGCCGAGTCCTTTTCGATGAAGAGATCGCGCGCCGGTACGTAGGCTTCGGGCTGATAGTAGTCGTAGTACGAAACGAAGTATTCGACGGCGTTGTTCGGGAAGAACTCGCGCATTTCGCTGTAAAGCTGCGCGGCGAGCGTCTTGTTGGGCGCCATCACGATGGCGGGCACCCCCAGGCGCGCAATGATGTTGGCCATGGTAAAGGTCTTGCCCGACCCCGTCACACCCAAAAGCGTCTGTGCGCTGTACCCCTCGCGCAGTCCTTCGGTCAGTTGGGCGATGGCCGTGGGCTGATCCCCCGCGGGATCGAACTCCGCATGCAGCTCAAACGGAGAATGCTCAAAAGTCAGAATCTGAGTCACGAAAACACTTCTCTACGAATGCATTGAGTGCGCAATTTGATAATTTCCGCCTCTTGGAACAAACCGTACGCACACCAAAGGTCTAATATTAGTTGTTGCCGTCGGCTCCGACACGCGTTTGCAGCCGACCGGACAAATTGGACGATAAATTTTCAACAACAACTAAACAGGGATGCATATGTCCGATGCTTTGTTCAGCAGCCTCGTTGCTGCTCCTGCCGATCCGATCCTTGGCGTGACGCAGCGCTACCGCCAGGATCCCCGCCCGCAAAAAGTAAATCTCGGTGTGGGCGCATACATGACTGACGAAGGCGTCACTCCGGTGCTCGACGTCGTCAAGGAAGCCGAAACCGCTCTTGCCGAAGCTTGCATTCCGCACAGCTACCTGCCCATCAGCGGTCTTGACGGCTACGGCGCGCATGTCCAGCAGATGGTTTTCGGTGCCGACAGCGAAATCGTTCTCTCGGGACGCGCCGCTACCATCCAGACTCTGGGCGGCACGGGCGCTCTGAAGGTCGGCATGGACTTCATGTTCCATATCTGCGGCGAGCGCGTCGCCTCCACGTCGCTGCCCACCTGGGGCAACCACAACGCCATCCTCGGCATGGCTGGCTACGAGATCAAACCCTACCGCTACTATGACGCCGCCACCAACAGCCTCAACTTCGAAGCGATGGTCGAAGACCTCAAGGCCCTGCCCGCCAAGACTCTCGTGGTTCTGCACTCCTGCTGCCACAACCCGACGGGCTACGACCTCACCGAAGAGCAGTGGAAGGTCGTGATCGATCTCTGCCAGAAGGGCGGTCTTACCCCCTTCCTTGACATGGCCTATCAGGGCTTCCGCGACGGTCTTGACGAAGACGCCGCATCAATTCGCATGTTTGCCGCCTCCGGCATGAGCTTCTTGGTCGCCACGTCGTTCTCCAAGTCGTTTAACCTCTACAACGAACGTATCGGCGCCCTTACGGTCGTCTGCCAGAGCAAGGCCGAAGCCGACGTCGTAATGACGCAGCTGAAGGCTGTGGTGCGCTGCAACTACTCCAACCCGCCTGCTCACGGCGCATACATCGTCGAGCGCGTGCTTTCCGATCCGCAAAAGTACGCTCACTGGAAGGAAGAGCTCGGCGGCATGCGTGAACGCATCCGCTCGATGCGCAAGGCGCTGGCCGATGAAATGGCCCGCCTCGGTGCCAAGCGCGACTTCAGCTTCGTGACGCGCCAGGCCGGCATGTTCTCCTTTACGGGGTTGACGCCCGAGCAGGTTGAAAAGCTGGCAGTCGACTACGGCATCTACGCCGTCAAAAACGGTCGCATCTGCATTTGCGGCCTCAACACCCGCAATGTGCAGTACGTGGCCAAATCCATCGCCGAAGTGCTCTGATAGCGCACCGATCGGCTGACTGGCCCCAAGCCGTCGTCTTTCTCACAAGGCGACGGCATTTTCTTTTTCTCTTTCGTTAGTTTAAATTTTCATTATAAGTCTTTAAATTTCATAGACTTAGAGAAGTATTGAGCACGATTTTTGCTGAAAATCGTCTTGAATGGCGAATTTTCTCCGAAAAAGACTTGCCAAAACTCAAAAACACCTATATAGTTCTGCTTCTGCATTCCCCGATAGCTCAGTCGGTAGAGCAACGGACTGTTAATCCGTGGGTCGTTGGTTCGAGCCCAACTCGGGGAGCCACCTCTTCTTTCAGAGGGTTGCAGGAAGAAAAGAGCGCGTCACTTCGGTGTCGCGTTTTTTTATTTCCGCAAGGAAAAGGCATATCAAACAAAAAAGCGTCGATCCGAAGATCGACGCTTTTTGTTGTCAAAACCGACTGTTGCCGTCTTTGCTTTTGCAACTAACGCTGAGCAATCTCATCCAACTGTCCGGACAACACCGCAACGATGGAACAGCGGTTGATGAACTCACGCGCAAACACAAGGAAATTCAGGTAAAGCTCACAACCGCGTACCGACAGCTTGTCGTCCGGGATACGGCGCAGCAGTTCAGCCTGCAACGCATCGATGCGATTGCTCGCCTCATCGGCATGCAGCATGACATTGCGCAAATTCAGCTTACCGTCTTCCCCGGTCGAGATCTGCTTAAGGTACTGCGCCAGATTCTGCAGCTCGTTCTTGAGCTCGCCCTGGTAAATTCGATGGCGGTTAGCGACGTGATCGGTCGCAAGTTTGGCCAAAGATTGCAACGAACGACCGACTTCTCGCATATTGGTCGAAATGCGGTAATAGCAGTAGCGAGCGTCGAAGTCCTTGTTGGTGGGCTTGAAGCTTGAATTGGCCATGCGGTAGTACAGGCCGCGATCCGCACTCATCTTGTCGAACAACTCATTGCTGTCCGTTTTGATTTGTCGCAGATCAGCCTCTTTGTCAGCCAGGAACTTATCGACAAGTTCTCCGAATACGGCAACCGTCTTTTCAAAATTGACTTCCGTGCGCTCTTCGACAAGTTGCTGCATCTTGTGAGCGTCGTAACGCGTATCAAGATCGGCACGCATATCCACCGTATCGAGCTTGGCCTTGAGGTTGGATCGTACGAGAAGGAACACGGAACCCACGGCAAAGATCAATGCGGCAATGCCCTCGCCCCAAAGCGTCAGCCAGCAAACGACTGCAGCCATGGTCGAAGCGCATAGCGCCGTGATAAACCAGCCGCTGATCACGGTCAATACACCCGAGATACGATAAACAGCGGTTTCACGATCCCAGGCACCGTCGGCAAAACTTGAACCCATCGCAACCATAAAGGTCACGTACGTCGTCGACAACGGAAGCTTCAGGCTCGTTGCCGATGCAATCAGCACGGCGCTCACGACCAGATTGATCGAGGCGCGCACGTAGTCAAACGGCAGCGGCGTTTCGCCATGCAGTAACTTCTTGGGCTCGAAACGGCTGTCGATGCCCTTTTTGACTCCCATGGGAATAAATTGATTGACGAGACGACCAAAGCCCATGCTGGCGCGCACGATCATACGGCCCGGCAAAGAGCTGCCGAACTGTTCGTGTTCACCGGAGTTGCTTGAAGACAGATTGATCGAGGTCTGAATCACAATCTGGGCTTTCTTGGAGAACCACAATGTGAGCACCATCACAAGACCTGCTAACAGCAACAGGAACGTGTTGGCAACCGTAGGCTTGAGCAGACCTTCCATCGTGAAAGTGTCGGCAGCGGCTCCCGAAGCCACCCACTCGTTGTAGGAGTCCAGAGCGGCGAGCGGCACGCCGACGAAGTTGACCAGGTCGTTGCCGGCAAAAGCAAATGCCAGCGCGAAGGTACCGGCCAAGATGATGATCTTGAAGACGTTAACGTTGGCGATAAGGATCATAAGCTGGAAGACAATCGAGAGCACCACAAAGAGCGTTGCCACAATCGGCAACGTGTTGTTGCTCATGAAGTCGATCCATTCGGGGCGCATGAAGCTAGCACCCTTGGCGCCCTTCATGACTAAGAAGTAGAAAATGGCCGTGATGGCCAGCCCCGCGTAGACGCCGCCGATACGGCGATACATTTTTTCGAAATTGAAAGTGAAGATCAGTCGCGCAATGTATTGCACAACAGTGCCGGTGACAAACGCCACCGCCACCGAAATCAGAATGCCCGAAATGATCGTTAGCGACCGAGAGCTGTTGATGTATTCGGCCACATCGGCCAGCGATTTGCCGTCGGCCAAAAGCGTAAATGCGGCAGCGGCAAGTGCACTGCCGAGCAATTCGAACACAATTGACACGGTCGTCGATGTCGGCAGGCCCAGTGAATTGAATGTGTCAAGCAAGATGATGTCGGTGACCATGACCGCAAAGAAAATCACCATGATTTCGTGGAAGGTGAACATTTGCGGGTTGAAGACACCGGAACGGGCGATTTCCATCATCCCCGATGAGAATGTGGCGCCCAACATCACGCCGATGCTCGCGACGAACATCGTCGTCTTAAACGAGGCAATGCGGCAACCGAGAGCAGAATTGAGGAAGTTGACGGCGTCGTTGCTCACGCCGACGAATAGGTCAAAAACAGCCAGCAGGCCCAAAAAGACCAGCAAGGCAATGTAATAGTGTTCCATGGCTTGTTGTTGTCTTGAAGGAATATGATTTTGTCGAGGGATTCTCGGCGCGCAGTGTGCGCTCGAAACATGACAAAGCCACTAAGACAAGATGACAAAACCATGACAACACGGCCTGGCTGGGCCGCCTGACAACTGTGTTACGACATTCGAAATGCGCACGCAACGTCCAACTAAATCTGCCGAACAAACCGCCTACGGTCTGCTCTTTTTGGTCTGCCTCGGACATTTCCTAAACGACGGCATCCAATCGGTAATTCCTGCTGCGTTGCCGATTCTGCGCGACGCGCACGGCCTGACGTTCACACAAGTGGGCCTCATTACTTTGGTGATTCAGGTTACAAGCTCGCTTCTACAGCCTTTGGTCGGACTCACAACCGACAAACACCCGACCAAGTACATGCTCGCCATCGGCATGTGCTGTACGCTTGTCGGTCTGGTGGCCTTGTCGCAGGCATCCGTTTTTGCTTCCATGCTCCTTGCCGTAGCCTTTCTCGGATTCGGTTCGGCCGTGTTCCATCCGGAAGCTACACGAATCGCTCAATTTGCTTCCGGCGGCCGCAAAGGATTGGCTCAATCGGTATTTCAGGTCGGAGGAAACGCCGGTATGGCTTTGGGACCGCTGGCGGCCGCTTTCGTCGTGATTCCCTACGGGCAGGCGAGCATTGCCTGGTTCGGAATTGCCGCTGGCTTGGCTGCGGTTGTGATGCTGCGGGTCGGCACATTGGCGGCCGCTCGGCAAAGACGGCAACCCCAACAAGTCCTGAGAAATACGAAGAAACGGACGATCAGTCGACCTCTTACCGTGCTCTTCGTGGTTCTCTTTTTGCTGATGTTCTCCAAACAGGTCTACATTGCCTGCCTGCAGAACTATCTGACATTCTATTTGATCGACACGTTCGGCATGGCCATATCAGCCAGCCAATACGTGCTTTTCGGTTTTCTGGCGATGAGTGCGGTCGGCACTATCGCAGGCGGCCCGCTGACAGATCGTTTCGGCAGTCGGGCCGTCATTCTCTTTTCTATACTCGGCGCCGCACCGTTCACGCTCTTGATTCCTCACGTCGGACTTCAGACATTCGTCTTTTTGGCTTTGGCCGTGTCATTCATCATGTCGTCGGCTTTTTCAGCCATCCTTGTCTGCGCGCTCAATGCCGCACCGAATCATGTCGGCTTGGTCTCGGGAGTTTTCTTCGGGGTGAGTTTCGGCATGGGCGGCATTGCGACAGCTCTCTTTGGCTCGGCTGCCGATGCCATGGGACTACACAGCGTGTTCACCGTCATTGCATTCCTGCCGCTGATCGGATTGGCCGCATTTCTTTTGCCCAAGAAATCTCTGAGTGCGTCAGACTGAGTTTTCCGAAAAGAAAAGAGCCGACGGTTGGGGCGACTCTTTGTTGAAACATTTTCAGAACCAGCCGAGTCCGACGGCTCCTTTCCAGATGAACTGCAGACCGATCAAAAAGACCAAAATCGAAAGCAAAACCACAAGCAGTCGCGGTTTGCTCTTTTTGGCGATTTTGGCACCAAGTTGAGCGCCGATGACAGCTCCGGCACCGATCATCAAGGCCGGTCCCCAAATGATGTGCCCGAGCAGAGCGTGACTTGAAACCCCCATAACTGCGCTTACGAAAAGCACGAAAGTGGATGTCGCAACCGCAATCTGCGGCGGAAACCCAAGAACGAATACCATCATGGGAACGTGAACAATGCCGCCGCCAATGCCGAAGATGGAAGACAGAAAGCCTACAAAGAAGGAACACAGAACGCCAAGCGGCATGTTGAATCGAGCGGTTGCCGGATCCCAGTCCTCCACGCTTTTGTTGGCGGCCTTGCCACGGGACTTCGAATACATGATGTAGCCGATAAAGACCATCAGGATGCCGAAGGCGAGCGAAAAGCCGGGGCCGGAGAACCATTCGGACAGATAACCGCCCAGAAATGCGCCGGGCAAGGTGGCCAATGCAAACGGTACAGCCGCCCGCATAAGAATGCGTCGTTGGCGAATGTAGGCAAACGTTCCGGAAATGGCGTTACAGAAAACTGCAAAGAGGCTTGTTCCAACCACCTGTTGCACCGTCGTAAAGGTGCTGCCGTGCGGGGCAATCATGAAAAGCATGAAAATCGGAACAAGAATAAAACCGCCGCCTAAACCGAGAAGAGCACCGACCGTACCGACGCCGATGCCAAGCACCAAATATTCAAGCAGTTCCAACATGTTCCCGAAACTCCGCGGATGATTGGAAAGAAAAGGATGAGAAAGGATACACCTGCGGCAAGTCAAATGCGCTGTGCGAATGCAGAAATGACGAAACCCCCGAAGGAGAGACTCCAACGGGGGTTCGCTTTAA
>ERZ791645.1087-NODE-1087-length-18985-cov-2.843212_pt1 | contig 18985 bp, 16 predicted proteins | sample MGYA00509939_ERZ791645 | MGnify/ENA primary metagenome ERZ791645 (study PRJEB30046, sample SAMN00715249) | human gut metagenome | study: EMG produced TPA metagenomics assembly of the A metagenome-wide association study of gut microbiota in type 2... | reverse complement strand
TATCAGGGACGTACGGACATGGCACTGATCTACAGTGAAAAGCCATGCAAGGTTGCGGGAACATTTACGACGAATGTAGTGAAAGCTGCACCGGTCAGATGGGACAGGCAGATCGTGGAGAATAAGCAGAAATCACAGGCAGTGATCATTAACTCAGGGATTGCCAATGCATGTACCGGTGTAGAGGGAATGATGTACTGCCAGGAGACAGCAAAAGAGGCGGCAAAGGTACTCGGAATCGAAGAAGCGGGCGTGCTGGTCGGATCTACCGGTGTGATCGGAATGCAGCTTCCGATCGACAGGATCAAAGCAGGTATCTCAGAGCTTGCAAAAGTGAAAAAGGCTGGCATTGAGAGCGGAACAGAAGCAGCAAAAGCGATCATGACGACGGATACAAAGAAGAAAGAGGTTGCTGTGCAGTTCCAGATCGGAGATAAGACGGTAACGATCGGCGGAATGGCAAAGGGATCAGGAATGATCCATCCGAATATGTGTACCATGCTTGCATTTATTACAACGGATGCAGTTATTTCAAGAAAAGCTCTGCAGAAAGCCATGAGCAATGATGTGGAAGAAACTTATAATATGATCTCGGTAGACGGAGATACATCCACGAATGATACGGCTCTTCTGCTGGCAAACGGAATGGCAGGAAATAAGAAGATCAAAAAAGGAACACCGGAATTTGAGGTATTCCAGGAGGCTCTTCATTATGTCAATGAGACACTGGCAAAGATGATGGCAGGAGACGGAGAAGGTGCTACGGCATTATTTGAAGTAAAAGTGGTCGGTGCGAAGACGAAAGAGCAGGCCAAGACTCTCGCAAAGTCGGTTGTCTGCTCCAATCTGACAAAAGCAGCGATCGCGGGACATGATGCCAACTGGGGAAGAATTTTATGTGCAATGGGATATTCGGGTGCAAAGTTCGATCCGGAAAAGGTAGATCTGTATTTCGAGAGTACAGCCGGAAAACTGCAGATCATCAAAGACGGAACAGCCGTGGACTACAGTGAGGAAAAAGCAACAGAGATCTTTTCACAGGAAAAGGTAACAGCAACGGCTGATCTGAAGGCAGGGGAAGCAGAAGCAACAGCCTGGGGATGTGACCTGACTCATGGATACATCGACATTAATGCAGATTACAGAAGTTAAGGAGAATTTGAAAAAATGAACGATAATATGCAGAAATATCTTGAGAAAGCAGAAGTCCTGATTGAGGCACTGCCCTATATCCAACGTTTTAACCGTAAGATCATTGTTGTGAAATATGGTGGAAGTGCCATGGTAGACGAAGAACTGAAACGTCATGTGATCGAAGATGTGACACTTCTGAAGCTTTGTGGATTCAAACCGATCATTGTGCATGGCGGAGGAAAAGAGATCAGTAAGTGGGTCGGAAAAGTCGGAAAGGAACCGCAGTTTATCAATGGCCTGCGTGTAACAGACGAAGAGACCATGGAGATCGCTGAGATGGTATTAAACCGTCTGAACAAGTATCTGGTTCAGATGATCGAACGTCTCGGTGTAAAGGCAGTCGGTATCTCCGGCAAGGACGGTGGTCTTCTTCAGGTAGACCGGAAAAAACCAAACGGCAAGGACATCGGATATGTCGGTGATGTCAAGAAGGTCGATACACTCGTGATCGATACACTGCTTGCCAACGATTTTATCCCGATCATCGCACCGATCGGTCTTGGCGAGGATGGTGAGACCTACAATATCAACGCCGACGATGCGGCATGTGCCATTGCCGGGGCACTTGGCGCTGAGAAGCTTGCATTCCTCACAGATGTTGAAGGTGTCTGCAAGGATCCAAAGGATCCATCCACACTGATCTCAGTTATGAGCCTTGACGATGCACGCAATCTGATTGCAGACGGTACGATCAGCGGTGGTATGCTTCCAAAGGTATCCAACTGTGTCAATGCAGTCAACGCCGGTGTCGGCAGAGTCCATATTCTGGACGGACGTATTGAACACTGCCTGCTTCTTGAGTTCTTTACCAAGAAGGGTATAGGAACCGCAATTATTGATACTGAGGGCGGATTATATGATAACGAACGTGCATAGCAATACATCAGCACCAGTATAATATAGATATGCCATCCACTCGGCATGGCAGGAACGGAGGATGATTATGGATATTCGGAAAGCTGACCAACATTTTATACATACCTACAACAGAAGCATTACCTTCGTCAGGGGTGAGGGAATGTATCTGATCGATGACGAAGGAAAGAAATATCTGGACATGGGTGCCGGCATTGCCGTATCTGCACTCGGCTACAGTAACGAGGAGTACAAGCAGGGACTGAAGGATCAGGTCGATAAGCTGATCCACATCTCCAATCTCTACTTTAATGAACCTGCCGTAAAGGCGGCCAATTATCTCTGCGAGGCATCCGGAATGGATCGTGTCTTCTTCACCAACAGTGGAGCAGAAGCGATCGAAGGTGCATTAAAGCTTGCCAGAAAATACGCACGCACCAAGAATCCGGACAACGGCGGCGAGATCATTGCGATGGAGCATTCCTTCCACGGTCGTACTATGGGAGCTCTTTCCGTCACAGGGACAAAGCATTACAGAGAACCGTTTGAACCGTTGATCGGCGGCGTTTCTTTCGCAGAATACAACAATCTGGACAGCGTAAAGGCTTTGATCACATCAGACACCTGTGCCATTATTATGGAATCCTTACAGGGCGAGGGAGGTATCCATCCGGCTTCTGAGGATTTTATGAAGGGCGTTCGTGCACTCTGCGATGAGAAAGGCATTCTTCTGATCCTCGACGAGATCCAGTGCGGTATGGGAAGAACCGGAAAGATGTTTGCATTCCAGCATTACGGTATCCTGCCGGATATCATAACCAGTGCAAAGGCACTCGGCTGCGGTGTACCGGTCGGCGCATTCGCAGCAAAGGAAGAGATCGCACAGGCACTTGTTCCGGGCGACCACGGCACCACCTACGGCGGCAATCCCCTTGCAACCGCAGCAGTCTGCAAGGTATTCGAGATTTACAAGAAGGATCATATTGTAGAACATGTCAATGAGCTTGCCCCATATCTGATCGATAAGCTAAAGGCTCTTGCCGCAAAGCATTCCTGCATTAAGGATGTCCGCGGAATTGGTTTCATGCAGGGAATTGAGCTTGACGTACCGGCAGGAGAGATTGTAGGTGCAGCTTTATCAAAGGGACTGATCCTGATCTCAGCCGGAACCAATATTATCCGTATCGTTCCTCCTCTTGTTGCCGGGAAGGAGCATATCAACGAAATGTGTCGTATTTTAGATGAAATTTTTACGGAGAGAGGTATCTAAAACACTTCCAGAAAAGCATATATCAATAGTGAGCCGGATGGCTCACTATTTTTTTGTACAGCAATATAGTAGGTCTGCCCGCCTTATTGCTGTATAAAAGTAATGGATACGGGAAAACTAACCAAAACGAAGGGAGGTTTTTCCATGTGGGGAATGATCATTTCACTGATATCCGGAATTCTGATGAGTGTGCAGGGTGTCTTTAATACCGAGGTTACCAAGCAGACAAGTGTCTGGATCTCTGCCGCCTTTGTGCAGCTCACCGCACTGATCGTCTGCATTGCCGCCTGGCTTGTCACCGGAAGAGAGGGACAGATTGCCGGACTTATGCGTGTACATCCGCGTTATATGCTGCTTGGCGGCGTGATCGGTGCATTTATTACCTACACCGTGATCATCGGCATGAATCAGCTCGGACCGGCAAGAGCTGTTATGCTGATTGTCGCCGCACAGCTGATTGCCGCCTATCTGATCGAGCTGTTTGGTCTGTTCGGGGTTGAAAAGGCATGTTTTGACTGGCTGAAGCTTTTAGGAACCGCACTGTTTCTCGCCGGTATTATAATTTTTAAGAAAAATTAAGAAATTTTTAGGGTGGGGCTATTGTTTTTTGGGCAGGATTCGTTAGAATATAAATAGATTCGCATTTTATCATGACATATATCTGCTGCGATTTCATTCGTAGGAGGTATTATGAAACGACATACAATTATTACAATCATCATTTGTGCCTGTATTCTGGCGGTATCCGGTTTTCTTTATCTGAGGACCGGCACAGACGCCTCAGGAAAGGCACAGGAATGGACATCCGGCTGGGTAAGTGAGTCACCGCCTTCCGCCTCAGAGACATCCGCTTCTGAGAAGAAGGAGACTGGCATTGGGGAGTGTACAGTCTATATCTGCGGTGCCGTGAAGCACCCGGGAGTTTATCGTTTACACGGGGATGCCCGTGTTTGTGATGCCGTAGATGCTGCCGGAGGCCTGAGCCGTAAGGCCGATGCTTCTGCAGTTAATCAGGCGCGTCTGCTGACAGACGGGGAACAGATCACAATTCCCCGCAAAGGAAAGAAATCTTCCACAAAGGGACGCACAGGCACCGATGACAAAGTATCCGGTCTTGTCAATATTAATCAGGCGGATCTTGCGGAATTGATGACGCTTGCCGGGATCGGCGAGGCGAAAGCACAGCTGATCATCGATTACCGTACCGAGAATGGAAGCTTTTCTTCCATCGAGGACATTATGAAGATATCCGGGATCAAAGAGGGGATTTATAACCGGATCAAAGATCAGATCACAATATAATAAATGAAAGGTTTAGGGGAAGCGTTATGGCGAGAAAGGTTCTGGTTGTTGACGATGAGAAGCTTATTGTAAAGGGAATCCGTTTCAGTCTGGAACAGGACGGAATGGAAGTGGATTGTGCCTATGATGGACAGGAGGCACTGGATTTGATCCACAAGAATGAATATGATGTCGTTCTGTTAGATGTCATGCTGCCGGTACTGACCGGTTTTGAGGTATGTCAGCAGGTACGGGAGTTTTCCGATGTGCCGATCATTATGCTGACCGCCAAGGGCGATGATATGGATAAGATCCTTGGTCTTGAATATGGCGCAGACGATTACATCACAAAACCCTTTAACATTCTCGAGGTCAAAGCCCGCATCAAGGCGATCATCCGCCGGAGTAATGCAGGGCATTCCCATGACGAGAATCCGAAGCTGCTTACATATGATGTTTTAAAGGTAGACTGTGACAGCCGCAGAGCCTATATTGATGAGAAGGAAGTAAATCTTACCGCAAAGGAGTTTGATCTTCTTGAACTGCTCATGGTTCATCCGAATAAGGTATACAGCCGTGAAGAGCTTCTCAATACGGTCTGGGGTTATGATTATCCGGGCGATGTCAGAACTGTTGACGTACATATCCGCCGTCTGCGTGAAAAGATCGAAAGCAAACCAAGCGACCCGAAGTATATACATACGAAATGGGGCGTCGGCTATTATTTTCAGAAGTAGCCTGGGCGACGTTCGCAAGAATAAACTATAGGCCTTAAGTGGCAGGGAAGGGTGCGCTTTGAAACAATTTCTGGGCAGAGTTCTGTATTTTCTGCGTAGTATGCGGGTACAGGTACTGATTGTATTTTTGATGATGGGACTGGTTCCCTTATATCTTTTTTCTATTATTATAACAAATGCATATGAATCCAGACTGGTGTCTCAGCGTGTCGATGAACTGCAGTCTTACGGAACCATGATCTCCAATCTGGTCGTTTCCTCCGGTTACCTGGTCGATCACGACAGCGAGGAGGTCAGGGAGGAGGTTGCACAGATTGCAGAGATCTATCAGGGACGCATTATTCTGGTCGATCAGAATCTTCGGATCATTCACGACACATATGGTCTTGAGGACGGCAAAACCGTTATTTCGACCGAGGTTGTCAAATGCTTCGGCGGCTCCGACGGCAAGTACATAAACGAACTCGGAGAGTATGTCCAGCTTACAATGCCAATCGTCAACTCCGGCAAGCAGTCGACCGATGGCGTTGTGATCATGAGCTTTTCCATGAAGAGCCTTCACATGATGGCAGACACCGTCAAGCGTAAGGTCTACATCGTGTTATTGATCTTAACGATCCTTATCGTTCTCGGTGCCGTTCTTTATTCCACCCTTCTGGCACGTCCGCTCAAGCAGATCACGTCATCGATCAACGAGATATCTCAGGGCGATATGAACGTCAAGCTGCATATGCATGGTTTCTCGGAGATCAGCAGTATTTCCGACTCCTTTAACCAGATGATTGATGTTATCCAGAATCAGGACACGGCGAGACAGGAGTTTGTATCAAACGTTTCCCATGAGTTAAAAACCCCGATCGCATCTATGAAGGTACTTGCTGATTCCCTGCTTTCCCAGGAAGGCATGCCGGAGGAAATTTACCGTGAGTTTCTGGGAGACATCACCAACGAGATCGAGCGTATGACCAAGATCATCAACGACCTTCTTTCCATGGTCAAGATGGACAAGAATACCTCGCAGATGGAGGTCGTCAACACCAGCATCAACGATCTGTTAGAGCAGCTTTTAAAACGTCTTCGTCCGATTGCTGCCAAGCGCAATATCGAATTGATTTACGAAAGCTATCGTCCTGTAATGGCAGATATCGATGAGACGAAAATGTCCATCGCCCTCAATAACCTGATTGAAAACGCCATCAAGTACAACTACGACGATGGTTGGGTGCGTGTAACATTAAATGCCGATCACAAATTTTTCTATGTGACGGTTCAGGATTCCGGAGTCGGTATTCCTGAGGATGTTCAGGATAATGTCTTTGAACGTTTCTACCGTGTTGACAAGGCACGCTCCAGAGACACCGGAGGTACCGGTCTTGGTCTTTCCCTGACCAGAAGTGCCGTACTTTTGCACCGTGGTTCGATCAAACTTTACAGCAAAGAGAAGGAAGGAACTACGTTTACTGTTCGTATTCCTCTGACCTATGTTCCATAATAATCAATAACCACCCACAAAGGAGTAGAAGATATGTCATGCAACATGTGTATGCCGGCAAAATATAAATCCATACTTCGACTCGGCACGACTGCCGCAGTCCTTCTTTTAGTACTCCTTTTCTGTGGCGGTTGTTCTTTCCACAAGGAGGAAGAATATACCGGCTACTATGTGTTCTGTCCGGATGCCAACGAGACAAAGGTGGGATATGAAAAGTACACACCGACATCGCGCAAGCGGGATGATCTCGTCAGCGAATTTCTGAAACGGCTGCAGTCTGAACCTAAAGATATCGGTCTGCGAAAGGCTCTGCCGGACGATGTCAAGGTGGACGAGTTTATGTTCGAGGATTCCGGTCAGCTTACGTTGTATCTAAGCTCCGGCTATGGCAAGCTAAAGGGTGTTTCCGAGATACTGCGGCGTGCCGCCATCGTTAAGACCCTATGTCAGATCCGTGGTGTGAGCAGCGTTCAGTTCTATGTATCCGGTCAGCCACTCACCGACTCCAATCTTGAAGCCGTGGGTTATATGACCGCAGACAGCTTCATTGATAACACCGGTGGCGAGACCACCTACAAACAAAAAGCAACACTGAATATGTATTTTGGCAACAAGGCGGGCGACCATCTTGTCAAGGTTCCTGTAGATATCACCTATGATGCCACGATTCCGTTAGAGCAGCTTGCTGTGGAGCAGCTCATCCGAGGACCATATTCCATTGACGGCGTTGATTCGGATCAGATCAAGGCAACAATTCCTGAGAAGACACAGCTCAATAAGATTTCCGTCAAGGAAAACACCTGCTATGTCGACTTTTCCGAGGAATTTCTGAATAAACGTACGAATATTTCAGCCGAAGCCACGATCTACTCGGTGGTGGACACCCTTGTTGGGTTATCCAACATCAACAAGGTGCAGTTCAGCATCAATGGTGAACAGGTACTCTTATACAACGATACGATTGATTTCGGTTCCGCCTTTGAACGTAATCTGGACATTGTGATCCAGAACTAGGAGGGGAGATTATCAAACGACCATTTATCTGGATTTTATCCGGAACGATATTATTATTTCTTTTATACCGGGCCATTGCTTCCGAGAGGGATGATGCCCGGTATTATTGTTTTCAGGGCATATTTGAAGAAAAAGCCCGGGCACACGTCACCGGATGTATCGACCAGATCTGTCCGGAGCAGGGCAGACAGGACCGGACATCCTGTTATCTGAAGGACTGCCGGATCCGGCTGGACGGTCAGAATACGATCTATTACCAGTCAAAACTCTATGTCGTGTTAAACGATAAAACGGTACTTCATCCGGGCAATACCGCTTCACTGACCGGTTCACTGCAGGAGATTATGACAGCGACAAATCCCGGCATGTTTGACCGCCGTGAATATTACAAAGAAAAGGGTGTTTACTATGAGCTTCGTGCCACAACGCTGCAGATCACTTCTTCCCGGACTAATCCGGTCAAAGACCTTTTGTACCGGCTCAGAAACCGGATGGGAGAGGTTTACACGACTTCGCTGCCCGCCAAGGAAAGCGGCATTGTTTCAGCAATGATCCTCGGCGACAAGTCGTTACTTGATATTGACATCCGACAGCTCTATCAGGAGAGCGGGATCGGTCATCTGCTCGCGATCAGCGGTCTTCATGTCTCGATTCTGTGCATGGCACTGATCTGTTTTTTCAAACATACCGGCATTTCTGAACGCATCTTTATTCCTGCCGGTATCGGACTGGTTCTTGCATACGGACAGATGACCGACTTCAGCATTTCCACAAGCCGTGCCGTGATCATGATGATCCTGCTTCTTGCGGCAGATCTGTTCGAGCGGACTTACGATGGCAAAAATTCTCTGGCGATTGCCGCCGTGATCATTTTGCTCCAAAAGCCCTTTGCTCTGTTTTCCTGCAGTTTTCTTTTATCCTTCGGAGCCATGGCAGGGATCTATTTCATTGTCCCGTTTTTGGTACAGATCTGGTCCGGCGATTCCTGGCAAAAGCACCGCAAAAGACGTCAGAGACATTTTTCCGACCGCGAGCTTTGCGCCAACCATCCCCGGATCGGTGCAGGAATACTTTTTATCAGACAGAGAGCGTCGACCGCCGCCGGGATGCTTCTGATCAGCAGCGCCATCCAGCTTACAACACTACCGGTGATTCTTTACTTTTTTTCAGAGGTTCCCCTGTATGGAATCCTCATCAATCTGCTTGTGATTCCACTTGCCGCCTTACTGGTAATTCTTTCCTTTCTCGGAGGTCTTACCGGATGCATCTGTCCGATATTTGGGACATTTCTTCTATCGACAGTTTACTGGCTGCTCTCACTATACGAAAAGCTCTGCCAGCTTTTTAAGAGACTGCCCGGTCACGTCCTGATTCTCGGTCGTCCTGCCGTCTGGCAGATTATTTTGTATTATATTCTGTTATGCGGTCTTTTGCTGTGGATGTGGCGGCGGTCAAAGCAGATTGATGAGCTCGAGTATCAGCACAGCGCTGCCCTTGCGACCTCCGTGCGAAGATACCGCCGCCTCGCCGGACAGGTTATTCCATTCGTTCTTATTCTTGTCCTGCTACCGGTTCCGTCAGGCTCTCTTGAGCTTGTGGTTCTTGACGTCGGGCAGGGAGACGGGATCTATCTTCATACGCCATCCGGGCAGAACATTCTTGTGGACGGCGGAAGTACCAGCGAAAACCAGGTAGGGAAGTACCGGATCCTTCCGTTTCTCAAAACCCGCGGAATCCGCTATATCAATTATATGATCGCCACACATGCGGACGAGGATCATATCAACGGTCTTGCCGAGCTTATGCAGATGAGCGGGGACAGCTACCGGATCGGCACACTTCTTCTGCCGGATGTAGCAGACAAAGCACAGGAGGGATATCAGCTTCTGATACAGACGGCGCAGACCAAAAATATTACTGTCGCTTATCTTTCCTCCGGTGCAAATCTTACATACGGAGCACTTTCCCTGCTCTGCCTGAATCCCCCCTCCGGCTCCGGCTTTTCCTCCGCCAACGACGAATCCATTGTTCTGAGTCTTCGCTATAATGACTTTTCCTGTCTTTTGACCGGAGACCTGGCCGGAGAAGGAGAAGAGGAGGTACGCCGTATCCTTGCGTCTGCCTCCCTCCGAAAAGCCTACAACATCCCGGAGCATTATACGTTACTAAAAATTGCGCATCACGGCTCCAAAAACTCCTCCGATGAAGAACTGTTGTCCCTGATCCGTCCGGAATACGCCCTGATCTCCTGTGGCAGACATAACCGGTACGGACATCCCCACAAGGAGCTTTTGCAGCGTCTGAAAAATTGCCATGCCGGGATGTTTCGTACCGATCAGTCGGGTGCACTGACTGTCACTGTCAAGCGCCGGGTGACAATTCGCGGATATCTCGATAAAACGCCATCAAAGCTTGCGCGTATATTGTTTCCTTAAAAAATAAATGACAAACAATTTTCTTTGTGCTACAATAATAATATCTTTGATTAAGTGAAGATATAAATACAAACAGAGGAGGCTTATCATGGACTACAAGAATGCAGGCGTTGACATTGAGGCGGGCTATAAGGCAGTAGAGCTTATGAAAAAGCATGTTGCCAGCACAATGAGAAGTGAGGTGCTGACAGATATTGGTGGATTTTCGGGGGCATTTTCCCTGGACAGTTTTAAGGGGATGGAGCATCCGACTCTGGTTTCCGGTACAGACGGAGTAGGAACCAAGTTAAAAATTGCCTTTGAGTTGGACAAGCACGACACGATTGGCATCGACTGCGTGGCAATGTGTGTAAACGACATTGCATGTGCCGGTGGAGAGCCATTATTTTTCTTAGATTATATCGCATGCGGCAAGAACGAGCCGGAGAAGATTGCACAGATCGTAAGCGGTGTTGCAGAAGGGTGTCGTCAATCTGACGCTGCGCTGATCGGTGGTGAGACAGCAGAGATGCCTGGCTTTTATCCGGTTGACGAGTATGATCTTGCCGGTTTTGCCGTTGGTATCGTAGACAGAGACAAGATGATCACAGGAAAGACTATCGCAAAGGGAGACGTACTGGTAGGAATCGCTTCCTCCGGAATTCACAGCAACGGTTATTCTCTGGTTCGTAAGGTTTTTGATATCAAGAAAGACAATCTGAACCGTTCTTATGAATGTCTCGGCGGCAAGACACTGGGGGAGACGATCCTCACACCAACCATTATCTATGTTAAGGCATTAAAGAGCGTCAAAGAGGGCGGTGTAACGATCAAGGGCTGCAGCCACATCACGGGCGGCGGATTCTATGAGAATATCCCTAGAATGCTTCATGAGGGCGTTCGTGCCAGGGTAAAGGCAGACAGCTATCCGATCCATCCGATCTTTGATATGCTTTCCAAAGATGGTAACATCGCCAAAGAGATGATGTACAACACCTACAACATGGGTATCGGTATGCTTCTCGCTGTAGACGCAGCAGACGCTGATAAAACAGTTGAGCTTGTTAACAAGTCCGGTCAGAAGGCATTTATCGTTGGTGAGATTGCAGAGGGCGAAAAGGGAATCGATCTGGTATAAAATTCCCGCAGACAGCACAATATGGAGGAGACTTATGCAGAAGATTGCAGTATGTGTATCCGGTGGAGGAACAAACCTTCAGGCGATCATCGATGCTGTTTCAGACGGCACCATTCATAATACAGAGATTGCTGTTGTCATCAGCAACAAAGAAAACGCATATGCTCTGGAGCGCGCTGCAGCCGCAGGCATTCCGGCAAAATGCATCAATCCAAAGTCCTTTGATTCCAGGGACGACTTTGCAGACGCAATGTTACATACATTAGACGAATATCATATCGATCTGGTGGTACTTGCCGGTTATCTGGTGATCGTACCTGCCAAAATGATCGAGACATATCATAACCGTATCATTAACATTCATCCATCCCTGATCCCGGCACATTGCGGTATGGGATATTACGGTCTTAAGGTTCATGAGAGCGTCCTTTCCATGGGCAACAAGGTAACCGGAGCAACCGTTCATTTCGTGGATGAAAAGGCAGACCATGGTCCGATCATTTTGCAGAAGGCTGTTGAGGTTCATGAGGGAGATACCCCTGAGATCCTCCAGCGCCGTGTTATGGAACAGGCAGAGTGGAAGATTCTTCCAAAGGCAATTGATCTGATCGGTGCCGGAAAAGTAACTGTAGAAGACGGCATTGCACACATCAAGGAACAGGAGGCATAGACATTATGAAAGTATTAATCGTAGGCAGCGGCGGACGCGAGCATGCCATTGCATGGAGTGTGTCCCAGAGTAAGAGAGTAGACAAGATCTACTGTGCTCCGGGCAACGGTGGAATCGCCCAGATTGCAGAGTGTGTTAATATCACAGCGATGGAATTTGACAAGCTTGCAGATTTCGCTGAGGAAAATGAGATCGACCTGACCATTATCGGTATGGACGATCCTCTGGTTGGCGGTATTGTTGATGTATTTGAGGAGAGAGGACTTCGTGTCTTCGGACCACGCAAGAATGCAGCGATCATCGAAGGCTCCAAGAGCTTTTCCAAAGATCTGATGAAGAAATACAACATCCCAACCTGTCACTACGAGACATTCCACTCCCCGGAAGAGGCGCTTCTGTATCTTGGCGGATGTAATTTCCCGATCGTATTAAAGGCTGACGGTCTTGCACTCGGAAAGGGTGTTTTGATCTGTCAGAATCTTGAAGAGGCCGAGGCAGGAATTGCTACACTGATGTTAGACAAGCAGTTCGGTGATGCCGGTGATACCGTTGTCATCGAGGACTTTATGATTGGTCGCGAGGCTTCCGTTCTCTGTTTCTGCGATGGCACACATATCAAGCCAATGACAAGTGCGCAGGATCACAAGAGAGCAAAGGACGGCGATCAGGGCTTAAATACCGGTGGAATGGGAACTTTCTCCCCAAGCCCGTTCTATACAGAGGAGATTCAGAAGTTCTGTGAAGAGAAGATATATCAGCCAACCATGGACGCCATGAAAGCAGAGGGAAGAGATTTCGTCGGTATTCTTTTCGTCGGTCTCATGATGACCGCAGACGGTCCAAAGGTACTCGAGTACAACGCACGTTTCGGCGATCCGGAGGCACAGGTTGTTCTTCCGCGTATGAAGAACGATATCATTGATGTGATCGACGCCTGCATCGACGGCAAGCTGGATCAGATCGATCTGCAGTTCGAGGATAATGCGGCAGTCTGTGTTGTGCTTGCATCTGACGGATATCCGGAGCACTACGAGAAGGGCAAGCTGATCTCCGGTTTGGAGAAGTTTGACGACAAGGACGGTTACTATGTATTCCATGCAGGCACCAAGCTTACAGACGAGGGAATCGTTACGAACGGCGGACGTGTTCTCGGTGTGACCGCCAAAGGCAAAGACTTAAAGGAAGCCAGAAAGAACGCCTATGAAGCAACCGAATGGATTTCTTTCGAAAACAAATATATGCGTCACGACATCGGTAAGGCGATTGACGATGCAGAATAATTCTTTCTGAATGAAACAGTACTCATATTATTTACATACTCAAATCATAAGGAGGAGAAAACATGTATCCATTTTCTGACGTAGAAAACTTTGATCCTGAAATTGCAGCAGCGATCACTGCTGAGACCAACAGACAGCGCGAAAACATCGAGCTGATCGCATCTGAGAACCTTGTCAGCAAGGCAGTAATGTCTGCTATGGGAAGCACTCTCACCAATAAGTATGCAGAGGGTTATCCGGGCAAGCGTTATTACGGCGGATGCCAGCACGTTGATGTAGTAGAGGATCTTGCCAGAGACAGAGCCATGAAGCTGTTCGGCTGCACTTACGCAAATGTACAGCCACATTCCGGTGCTCAGGCAAATATGACTGTATTTTTTGCACTCATGAATCCGGGTGATACTTTCATGGGAATGAACCTGGATCACGGCGGACATCTGACACACGGAAGCCCTGTTAACCTTTCCGGTAAATACTTCCACTGTGTTCCTTACGGTGTCAACGACGAAGGCTTCATCGACTATGATGAGGTAGAGCGCATTGCAAAGGAATGCCAGCCAAAGCTGATCGTAGCTGGTGCAAGTGCATATGCCAGAAAGATCGACTTCAAGCGTTTCCGCGAGATCGCCGATGAAGTTGGTGCTTTTCTGATGGTTGATATGGCTCATATTGCGGGACTTGTCGCTGCAGGCTATCATGAGAGTCCGATCCCATATGCACATGTTACAACAACCACAACACATAAGACACTGCGCGGACCTAGAGGTGGTATGATCCTTTCCAGCAAGGAATTTGCAGAGGAGCACAAGCTCAACAAGGCTCTTTTTCCGGGAATCCAGGGCGGTCCTCTGATGCATGTGATCGCCGCAAAGGCTGTCTGCTTCAAGGAAGCACTTGATCCAAGCTTTAAAGAGTACGGCAAGAACATCATTGACAATGCACAGGCACTGGCAAAAGGTCTTCAGAGCCGTGGACTTAAGATCGTATCCGGCGGTACAGACAACCATCTGATGTTAGTTGATCTTGCCGATAAGGGGCTGACCGGTAAAGAAGTAGAGAAGTGGCTTGATGAAGCTCATATCACCTGCAACAAGAACACCATTCCGAACGATCCACAGTCTCCATTTGTTACAAGCGGTATCCGTCTTGGTACAGCAGCCGTAACAACAAGAGGCTTCAATACTGACGATATGGATCAGGTTGCAGAGGCAATTGCACTGATGGTAAATGATCCGGAGGGCAATAAGGAGAAAGCAACAGCAATCGTAAAGGGACTGACCGACAAATACCCATTATACGAGTAATTTCTTCCATAGCAATACATGAGCGGGGCACCTTTATCAAAAGGTGCCTATGCTTTTCTAATCCGGTACAGCGTATGTCACCGGATGCAGATAGAAAGGGAGGTCTTTATGATATACAAACAGGAATACTATGAAAATATCGCAGAAAATATCATCGGCAAGTTTAACACAAGAGGAATCGAGGGATACTATTGTACAGACCGCGAGGAGGCTAATGCCAAGGCAAAACGTTTTCTGACACCCGGCTGCACCATTTCCTGGGGCGGCTCCGAAACGCTGCTTGAAATCGGTCTGATCGACGATCTGATGGAATCCGACTACACCCTGTATGACCGTGCCAGCGCAGTCACTCCCGAAGAGAAAAGGGAGATGTATGGCAAGATCGTGACCTCCGATGTCTATTTTATGAGTTCCAATGCCATCACATTGGATGGAGAGCTTGTTAATATTGACGGCGTCGGCAACCGTGTTGCCTGTCTCTGCCACGGACCACAGCAGGTTATCGTGATCGCAGGCATGAATAAGATCGTTCCCGATGTGCGAAGCGGCATTGCCAGAGTCCATAACATGGCAGCCCCGCCAAACTCTCTGCGTCTTGGTCTGAAGACACCATGCGCCCAGTACGGACGCTGTGCAGACTGTCTGAGCAGCGACTGCATCTGCGCCCAGACGGTTGTCACCAGATTTTCACGCATTCCGGACCGGATCAAAGTTATCCTGGTCGGTGAGGAATTAGGATTTTAATTAACAGGCGCTGCAACCGGGTATACGCATAACAAAGGAAAATGATGCGTTTTATGCTGATTGCCCGGAGCCTGCATTTTTAAAAAGGAGTGGATATTATGTGCAAGAATAAAACAGAACAGACAAGTGGATCATCTGTCCACGTTGAAGTTAATGTCACCAAGATTGTAAAATATGTCTGCCTGACCGGAATCGCGATCGTCGGGATCATTTTCGGCTGCAATGCATGGGCAGAGGTTCAGAAGGGAAACAGCAGCATTCACGCTGAATAGTTACTTATGGGAAAAGAGTTATTTATCGCAGAAAAACCAAGTGTTGCGAGAGAATTTGCCAAAACGCTCGGCGTCAACGGCAACGCAGGCAACGGTTATCTGGAATCCAACGATTATGTAGTCACATGGTGTGTGGGACATCTTGTGACGATGAGTTATCCGGAGGTCTATGATCCGGCACTGAAGAAGTGGTCCCTAAACACCATTCCTTTTATGCCGGATGAGTTCCTCTACGAGCTGATCCCGGATGTCCGAAAGCAGTTTAATATCGTCAAGGGTCTGCTAAACCGTCCCGATGTGGAACGAATTTATGTCTGTACCGACTCCGGACGCGAAGGAGAATATATCTACCGCCTTGTCGATCAGATGGCAGAGGTGCCGGACACCAAGGATAAGCGCCGTGTCTGGATCGATTCCCAGACAGAGGAGGAGATCCGCCGCGGGATCCGCGATGCAAAGCCGTTGTCAGAATATGATAATCTCGCAGCCTCCGCTTATCTGCGCGCCAAGGAAGACTATCTGATGGGAATCAATTTCTCCCGCGTGCTTTCACTGAAATACAGCCAGACCATTATGAATTACCGGAAAGGTGCCAAGTACGCCGCCATCGCGGTCGGTCGTGTCATGACCTGCGTTCTTGGTATGGTCGTGCGGCGGGAGCGGGAGATCAGAAGCTTTGTCAAGACACCGTTTTACCGTGTAATCGGTCACTTCTCCTACGAGGGAAAGGAATTTGACGGCGAATGGCGTAGCGTTGATGGCTCCGATTACTACCAGTCTCCGAAGCTTTATAAAGAAAACGGCTTCAAGGAACGGACTGATGCCGCCATCCTTTGTCAGGACTTAGGCTATCCGAAGGAAGACGGAGAGGGCTGCTTTCTTCCGGAGCCGCCTGCCGGAGCCGGCACCGCTGTTGTCGAAAAGATCGAGCGCAAGAAAGAAAAAAAGAACCCGCCGTTATTATTTAACTTGGCAGAGCTGCAGAACGTCTGCTCCAAGCTTTTCAAGATCAGCCCGGACGAAACCTTAAAGATCGTTCAGGAGCTTTACGAGAAAAAGCTGGTTACATATCCAAGAACAGACGCCCGTGTGCTCTCGACTGCCGTCTCCAAGGAGATCCACAAAAATATCGGCGGACTGCGCAATTATCCGATCGTGCGTCAGATTGCAGAGAAGATCTTATCCGGCACAAGCTACCAGAAGATTGCCTCCACCAGATACTGTGATGACAAAAAGATCACCGACCATTATGCGATCATTCCGACCGGACAGGGCTTTGGTGCCCTGAAAAGCACAAGCCTGACAACGCAGCGCGTTTATGAGGTGATCGTGCGGCGTTTCCTCTGTATTTTCTATCCACCGGCAGAATATCAGAAGATCAGTCTGACTGCCGTTTGCGGAAACGAACGCTTCTTCTCCGGCATCCGTATCATGCTGCAGCAGGGTTATCTGGAGATTGCAGACGCCTCCTTTTCCAAAAAGAAGCAGGCAAACCGTGACGCAGACGCAGCAAATGCGGACAACGCATCCGCCGAGGAAGAAAAGGATACCTTCGATGAGGCACTGATCGCGCTGATGAAGCAGATCCGCAAAGGAACCGTGATCGATCTAAACCGCCTCGAGATCAAGGAGGGGGAGACCTCACCTCCGAAGCGTTACAACTCCGGTTCGCTGATCCTTGCCATGGAAAATGCCGGTCAGCTGATCGAGGATGAGGAGCTTCGCTCCCAGATCAAAGGAAGCGGTATCGGCACCAGTGCCACCCGTGCAGAGATCTTAAGCAAGCTTGTCACCAAGAAATACTTAAAGCTCAACAAAAAGACACAGATCATCACGCCGGAATTTCTCGGAGAAATGGTCTACGATGTCGTTGATTCCTCCATCCGTTCCCTGCTTAACCCTGAGCTTACCGCAAGCTGGGAGAAGGGTCTTACCTACATGGCAGAGGGAACCATCACGGAAGAGGAATATATGAAGAAGCTCGAAAATTACATTGCCAAATGGGTCAACGGCGTCAAGGGACTGAATAACCAGAGCTATCTGCGCAAAAAGTTCGACGAAGCCGCTGTTTATTACAAGAAGTAAATCAATAGGGAGGATTATCATGTACGATGCATTAAAAAACAAGAATCTTTTTAATTTTGATGAGACGATCGCAAGTGATATTTTTACGGACCGCGAGTTTCCATGGGAGGTACTTCCTCACATCGGAGCGTTCATTCTGACACTTGGAGCTACGCTGTCTCCGGAGGAATACGAGCAGAAAGAGGAGAATATCTGGATCGCGAAATCCGCTACCGTGGCACCGACCGCATCCATCAACGGACCATGTATCATCGGAAAGAATGCCGAGATCCGTCAGTGCGCCTTTATCCGCGGTAACGCCATTGTGGGAGAGAACTGCGTTGTCGGCAACTCCACCGAATTAAAGAACGTGATCCTGTTCAATAATGTACAGGTGCCGCATTATAACTATGTTGGCGACTCCATTCTCGGCTACAAATCACACATGGGAGCTGGCTCGATCACCTCCAATGTCAAGTCCGACAAGACAAAGGTAACGATCCGCTACAACGATGACGTGATTGCGACCGGACTCAAGAAGATGGGGGCGATCCTTGGCAACTTTGTTGAGGTCGGCTGCAACAGCGTATTAAACCCGGGCACCATCATCGGAAGCAACACCAATGTTTATCCGTTATCCATGGTCAGAGGATATATTCCGAAAGGAAGTATCTACAAGCGTCAGGGCGAGATTGTCGAAAAGTCCATTTAATCACACCGATTACAGCAGTCATTTCCACCCGGAGATGCCTTTTCACATTAATGAAAACTCACCTATTAAAATTTTTGGTGAGTTTTTTTGTCAAAAAGTGTAGACTAAATAGGAATTTTGTGCGAAAATGTAATTAGGACTGCGGTGATGCCGCAGATAAAAAGCATATTGAAAGGAGCAAAATCATGGTTTATTCACAGGAAGTAGAAAACATGTGCCCTGTTGCCCAGGGTGTGCATCATGGAGCTGCACCAATCCCTGAGGAAGCAAAATGGGTTCAGGCAAAGGAAGTTAAGGATATTTCCGGTTTTACACATGGTATTGGCTGGTGCGCACCTCAGCAGGGCTGCTGCAAGCTGAGCCTTAATGTAAAGGAAGGTATCATTCAGGAGGCTCTCGTTGAGACTGTTGGATGTTCAGGTATGACACATTCCGCAGCTATGGCTGCTGAGATTCTCCCGGGTCTGACTGTTATGGAGGCACTCAATACTGACTTGGTTTGTGATGCGATCAATACAGCAATGAGAGAGTTATTCCTTCAGAT
>ERZ791645.1080-NODE-1080-length-19109-cov-7.633620_pt1 | contig 19109 bp, 19 predicted proteins | sample MGYA00509939_ERZ791645 | MGnify/ENA primary metagenome ERZ791645 (study PRJEB30046, sample SAMN00715249) | human gut metagenome | study: EMG produced TPA metagenomics assembly of the A metagenome-wide association study of gut microbiota in type 2... | reverse complement strand
AGATACCGTCTGCCAGTACGTCGTCATAATCTTCCGAAATGTAAACGTCAATCGTGTTATCACGGTCTGCACGACGGATTTTTTCAATCCACGGCAAGTTCATCACTTTCGGGTGTTGGCGTAAATACCAGATATCTGCTTTATTTCCTGCCAGGCGCGTACAGTGAATACGTGACTGTTGGCCTGCGCCAATACCGATTGCCTGTCCGTCTTTGGCATAACATACAGAATTGGATTGTGTATATTTTAAAGTGATTAAGGCAATGATTAAGTCGCGTTTTGCATCAGCCGGGATTTCCTTGTTCTGCGTAGGCATCTCTTTCAAAAGACTTTCATCGATCTTCAATTCGTTTCTTCCTTGTTCGAAAGTTACTCCGAATACATCTTTATGTTCGATAGGAGCCGGGCGGTATGCAGGATCTATCTTTATTACATTATAGGTTCCTTTTCTTTTATTCTTTAGAATCTCCAGTGCTTCGGGAGTGTAGTCAGGAGCAATGACTCCGTCGGATACTTCACGGTTGATGATGCGTGCTGTTTCTTCGTCACAAGTGTCGGACAATGCGATAAAGTCTCCGTAAGACGACATACGGTCTGCTCCACGTGCACGGGCGTATGCTGTAGCCAATGGAGATAGTTTCATGTCATCGACAAAATAAATCTTCTTCAGCGTGTCGCTCATTTCTACCGCAACAGCAGCACCTGCAGGGCTGACATGTTTGAAAGACGCGGCAGCCGGCAGTCCGGTAGCTTCTTTCAGTTCTTTTACAAGTTGCCAACTGTTGAATGCATCCAATAGATTGATATAACCGGGACGTCCATTCAATACTTCGATGGGGAGTTCGCCTTCTTTCATGAAGATACGGGCAGGCTTTTGATTAGGGTTGCAGCCGTATTTCAGTTCGAGTTCGTTTGCCATTTTAATTATAAATTATGAGTTGCTAATTACAAATTGATAGCGACAAAATTACGAAAAAAAGATAAGCTCGCCTAGACTTGTATTGTAAAATAGTAACATGTAATTAGTATTTAGAATATTGTAATGATTCAAAATACCTATAAATGGTGATTGCGATTTCGTGAAATATTCCGTTTCTTTGCACTCGCTAAATATAAATAGGTAAGATGGATAATTTACAAAAATATAAGCCGACTGATAAGATGATTGACCTTATCAGTGACAATTATTCCTTGTTACAGGTAATGAGCCGTTTCGGGCTTTCGTTAGGGTTTGGAGATAAAACGGTAAAGGAGGTTTGCGAGCTGAATGGAGTAGATTGCCGTACTTTCCTGATTGTAGTTAATTTTATGGCTGAGGGTTTTTCTCGGTTAGATGGAGACAAAGATGATATTTCCATCCCTGCATTGATTGATTATCTGCGGCAGGCACACATCTATTTTCTTGATTTTTCTCTTCCCGCCATCCGGCGCAAATTGATTGAAGCCATTGACTGCTCGCAGGACGATGTTGCTTTCCTTATTCTGAAGTTTTTTGATGAATATACCCGTGAAGTGCGTAAACATATGGATTATGAAGAGAAAACCGTATTTAAGTATGTAGATGCGCTTATAGCAGGAAATGCCCCGAAAAACTACCAGATCAGTACATTCTCCAAACATCACGACCAGGTGGGAGAGAAGTTGACCGAACTGAAGAATATCATTATTAAATATTGTCCGGCCAAAGCCAATGAGAATCTTCTGAATGCGGCGCTTTTTGATATTTATGCTTGTGAGGAGGGGCTGGAATCTCATTGCAAGGTAGAGGACTATATTTTTGTTCCTGCTATTCTGAACCTGGAAAGGAGGATGATGGAAAATGAAAAATAATGAAGTTATCCGGATTGCAATTGCTGAGACTTCTGTAATCATCCGTGGCGGACTGACTGCTGCGTTGAAGCGTCTTCCTAATGTGAAAGTGCAACCTATAGAGTTGCTTTCTATCGAGGCTCTGCATGACTGCGTCCGGACGCAGTGTCCTGATATGCTGATTGTCAATCCGGCTTTCGGTGATTATTTCGATGTAGGTAAGTTTCGAGAGGAAACGTCCGGTAAGAAGATACGGGTGATAGCATTGGTCACTTCTTTTGTAGATGCCTCCTTGTTGAGCAAATATGATGAGTCTATTTCTATATTTGATGATTTGGAGAGATTGTCTAAGAAAATCTCCGGTTTGCTGAATGTACCTTCTGAGGAAGAAGAATTGGAAAGTCAGGATGCGCTCAGCCAGCGGGAAAAGGAAATCGTCATCTGTGTGGTAAAAGGAATGACAAATAAAGAAATAGCGGAAAAGTTGTTTTTATCTATTCATACGGTTATCACGCATCGGAGAAATATTAGCAAAAAATTGCAAATACATAGTGCGGCAGGTTTGACTATTTATGCTATTGTAAATAAGCTGGTTACGCTGAATGATGTGAAAGATTTATAGCAAGGGAAAGTGTTATAAAATATAAAACCGTTTGCGCACACGGAAATTATTCGTACCTTTGCAGTGCAATTGGGAAATTGCTGTTAGTTTATAAGGTAAAAGAAAAAATGTAAGGTATTAGATTAAGTAAAGATTTAAGGTATTAAAATTTTTATTCAATAGGAAAGTTTTTATAGTTAGGTAAAAAGGATAACAATAGGTAAAGACGTTTTAGAGGTAAAAAAGAAGATTAGTTTTCAGGAAAAAATGAGGTACTATGGAAAAGCCTTTTGGCTTTTCTGATGCGGTGGCGAGTGATTCTATAAAAAGAATTAGCTCGTTTTTTTATTGCTTGCGAATAAAACGGCAAAATATTGGGGCAGTAGATATTTCGGCTCAGTATAAAAACAAAATCCCGACGAAATCACTTCGGCAGGATCCTATTTCATTTTTACTTAAATGTGGCTACGTAATAAAATTATGACTAATTAATTCAATTCTGATACTGCAAAGATAGTGCATCTCAATATATGTCACAATCCCCTATATAAGGTATATTGCGTAGCTATTCTCATTATTTATGGTTATTGATGGCTGATTTTTCTACTTTTTTCCATTCATTTGTTTCAAAATCATATGATTTGATAACTTTTGCGGGGCAACCGGCACATATCGAATAGGGAGGGACGGAATGAGTGACTATACTTCCGGCAGCTACAACACAATGTTTTCCTAAAGTCACTCCCGGGAGAATGACTGAATTGGCGCCTACCCATACATCATCCTCAATAAGAACCGCTTGTGTGCTGACACCCTGTTCGTCAATTCTCTTTTCCACATTCTCATAATTATGATTGAGTCCTGTGACGGTTACATTCTGAGCAAGGTTGACGTGGTTGCCGATAGCGGCCGGACCAATGATTGTATTTCTTAATCCGATTCGTGTATAATCTCCGATAGTCAGGTCGCCTACTGCATTGTTGAGGCAGGAAAAATCCTCAACAACGGAATATCTTCCTAAAGAAAATCGGTTGAAGGGAGGGAGATCTTTGCGAACGCTTCGATAAATCACGGAGCCTTTACCTCGTTTAAGATATACGTAACCGAAGATACGTATCCACCAGTTAGGACGCGTTTTGACAGGATGCATGATGAATCGGTGAACGGCCTGTTTTAAACCGGAGTTTTCTTTAATTCGCTGCTTAAGTGTTTTTTTCTCCATATTGAGTGTTTTTTCTTCTTTTTGTCTTCTACCAGATAATCCGGAATCGCCAGACTGTATACAATGAATAAACCGAATAATATGCTCCACCAGCCAAATGATGAAGTCCAGTTATATGCTGTCATCAGTAAAGCATAGATACCGACGAAGATGCACAATTTCAGCGGAGAGGGTATTAATAGCTGCATAATCCGATTAAGAAAACTCCAGTTACCTTCTAATAGAGAGGGGAGCAAATAAGAGATCATTTTTCGGGGGCGCTTCCGATAAGGACAGGTCGGATAGGATTCGCAGTAAACAATGGCTTCCGGAAGATAGTCGATATATATGTTCTGTCGAAGTAACTTCCGTTCGATATTGGTTTTGGAACTTTTCAGGTTTTTCTGTAACCATGCCAGATCAATAGCCATATTGGTTCCAAGCAAATTGGATGATAACCCGAATTGCGTATTGCCTGCCCTGTACAGGCTGTTTTTTATTTCATCACGCATCACTCGAAATTTGAAACAAAATCCCTTGCAGCCTTCTACGAGTGTATGTAGCTGGATTGCCTGTATTCCGGCATCATAAGCGTCATAAATCTTGTCCAACAGTTGTGGGGACAGAGTACGGGCGGTATCAGGCAGGATAAGAGCCAAGTCGTAATGTTCTTTGTCTAAACTGTTGATACCTTGATATAGATCGCTGTATGTGATGAATTCGTAGGGTGATTCTTTTCCATATAAATCGGGAAGGGGACTGCTTTCACGAATAAGGATGGCGCAGCGATATTTTTTTTGAGCTTTAGGGTATGTGATATGTTTGAAATGTGAAGCGGTGGATAATACAAAAAGGTATAGAAACAGAATCCCTGTAAGGAAAAATGCCAGATCATCTATTATGTAGATATAAGAGTCCATCACTTAAGGGAAGTTATACGTTCTCTTTTTGAATAAATGCAGTAACTGTCTTTAGAATAATCTTTATATCCAGCCAGAAAGAAAAAGTTTTTGCATAAGTGATATCCAATTGTTTACGTTCTTCAGCGGAAAGTTTGCCTGCTTCACCTCTTTTCTCTACCTGCCATAGACCGGTTAGCCCGGCAGGACCTATGAAGCGGTCGATATGTTCGTCGCTAGTCAGTAATTCGGCTTCATAGAGTGGGAGAGGTCGATTGCCGACTATTGACATATCCCCTTTTAAGATATTAAAAAGCTGCGGTAACTCGTCGATACTGTATTTGCGGATAAAGCGTCCTATCTTTGTTATTCTCGGATCATTTTCCAGTTTAACAAAAGCATTGCTTTTCTCTTTGGATTTTTTGTGAATATAATCTTCTTCGGAGATAACGAAATCATCGGATACTAAAAGAATTTCTTCTTCATCGCCTTCTTCATTCATGTCTGTATCGATGTCTTCTCCCCATATATCGGGCTCCTCCTCTTCTTCCTGCTGGTATTGGTTAAGAGCATTGAAATCTTTCAGATGCTTGTCCGCATCAGTATACATGGAACGAAATTTGAGAAAATCAAATATCTGATAGTTGCTTCCGACTCGTTTGGATTTATAGATGACTGCTCCTTTACTTTCCAAGCGAATGGCTAATGCGGTAAATATCAAAAGAGGGGAAAGACATAATATAGCCATTCCCGAAAATAATATATCAAAGATTCGTTTCCATAAAGGTAACCGGAAAGCTTTGATATTTTGTGCCTTGAGCTGGAGATCTTTTATTTTCTGTTCCTTGCGGCGTTTGAGAAAAGTTGATAAGTCTGTTAAGGCTTCATGAGTCATTTCAAATTTAATGGTATTGTTGATTCCGGCTTTCAGATATTGTGCCGCTTCTTCTTTAGACAACGAATCCATAACAAGTACCATGTAAAGTCCCGGATATTTCTTGCGCATATACCGGATATCTGCAATATCTTTGGAGAGGTCTACTTGTTCAAAAAATAGAGCTATATCATATTTTTCACGTATTTTGTCTACTGCTTTAATAGCTTTGCTACAATTGGGAACAGCATAAAATACCCCTACATTTAATCTGGAAAACAACTCTATCGTCTTGCTATCTCTACCTATATAAATAAAATATTGCATGTAGCAGCCTGGTATTAGTCAATAATCTTTTTGATTCGGACTTTGAGTTCCAATGGGTTGAATGGCTTTAATATGTAGTCTTCCGCTCCTTCTTCCAATAGTCTGATTCTTTCCGTCGTGCTTTCCTCACTGGATAACATGACAATAGGGATTGACTTGAATAATTCATTATTTTTCATGTATCTTAAGAACTCGTCTCCTGTCATGAGAGGCATGCGGATATCCGATATGATAAGATCGGGTATATTGCCCTCGTTCAGCCATTCGATAGCTTTGATAGGATCTTCCCGATAGGTAAAATCATAATCTTTTCCTAAGTATACACCGGCTACTTTTCCAATTGTCGCTTTATCGTCGACTAGTAATATTTTCTTTTTCATACGAATAGACCTTTCTATCGCTTGCTTTGTTATCAGGTTTATAGATAAGTTTGTTGTTACATAAAATTTACAAGCAGTGCAAATATAGATATTATTTTAGAATAACACCTATATTTAAACAAATAAAATCAAATAAGTATGATAATAGGCTCCTATTTCAAACTTTAGTGATTTCTCCTATCAGACAAGAATTCATTTTGTACCGAATGTCTTGGTTGGATAATCCGTGTCCCAGCAGAAACATCAGTTTCGTAATGGCGCATTCGGGGGTACTGTCATATCCGCTGATAACACCGGCTTCCAAAAGATGCATTCCTGTTTCATAACGTCCCATTTCTACAGCTCCGGACGCGCATTGGGTAATGTTGACAATGATGATTCCACGTTCCGTCGCTTCCTTTAGCTGGCGGATAAACCATTCTTTTTGCGGTGCGTTTCCCGATCCGAAAGTCTTCATTACGACAGCCTTTAATCCCGGAACATGAAGGAGGGAGGTCACGATACTTTCTTGAATGCCGGGAAAGAGCGTCAGAATAACGACATTGGTATCAAATAAATAATGTGGCTTTAACGGTTTTGTCGGATCGGGTTTGCGAATCAAGTTAGGCTCATATTTGATATGGATGCCTACCCGTGCTAATGGTGGGTAGTTGAAAGAACGAAATGCGTTGAAGTTTTCCGCATTGATTTTGGTTGTACGGTTGCCACGCATCAAATGATTTTCAAAAAATATGCAGACCTCAGGAACGATGGCTGTTCCGTCCGGGTTCTTGGCGGCAGCGATTTCAATAGCTGTGATAAGGTTTTCTTTTCCATCCGTCCGTAAAGTCCCGATAGGAAGCTGTGAACCTGTGAGGATGACAGGCTTGCTCAGGTTTTCGAGCATAAAACTTAATGCGGAAGCTGTGTAAGCCATAGTGTCCGTTCCGTGAAGAATGACAAAACCATCGAAATAGTCGTAATTATAATTGATAATCTTTACCAGTTTTGCCCAGTAAGCAGGTTCCATATCCGAAGAGTCGAGAGGTGGTTCGAATTGATAGGAAGAGATGCGGTAGTTGAATCTTTTTAATTCGGGTACATGCTTGAGTAGATGATCGAAGTTAAAGTTTTCTAAAGCACCAGTTTCCGGATTTTCTATCATTCCGATCGTTCCACCCGTGTAAATTAACAAAACGGAAGGGGTCTCTGCTCTCATAATTGTTGAATTACTGTTAAAACATTGGCAAAGATATGAAATAATTGTGATTTATGATTGATGAGTTTTCGAATAATTTTGTGGATTCCTCATTTGTATGAATAAGTTGTGGCGGGAAATATAAAAAAGATGGTTGCTTTTTTTAGATTTCCCGCCATCTTTTTATAAAAGATGTAGGCAAAGCGTGAGAGAGGATTTGACGGCTCAGAATAAACCGCTGATCCACATCAATAAATCATTTCAATCCTGCTTTTAATTTGAGTATTGCCTTCTCCGGATCTTTTTCTTCTTCAAGCAAAGTAACGAATCTGCTGCCTATGATTGCTCCGGAGGCGTGTTCGCAAGCAGCTTGAAAAGTCGCTTTATTGGAGATTCCGAACCCTACCATTAACGGATTGTTGAGGTGCATATCCTCTATTTTTTTGAAATAGGCTCGCTTCTGCTCATTGAAATCCTGTTGTGCTCCGGTGGTTGCCGCTGATGAAACCATATAGATAAAACCATCCGTATGCGCATCGATTTCCCGCACGCGTTCTTCGCTGGTCTCCGGGGTAATAAGCATAATCACCTTGATACCATATCGTTCGGCGATGATTCGGTATTGTTCCTGATAGTCACGGAAAGGGAGATCAGGGATAATGACACCGTCGATACCACATTCTACACATCTACGGCAGAAATTCTCAAATCCGAATTGCATGATCGGATTTAAGTATCCCATTAATATCAATGGAATTTTCACATCCTTTCGAATATCCCGTAGTTGTTCAAAAAGAAGTTTTAAAGACATACCGTTGCGTAAAGCTTGAGTAGCGGCATTCTGAATGACAATGCCGTCCGCCATCGGGTCGCTGAAAGGGATTCCGATTTCGATCATGTCGACTCCGTTGTTTTCGAGAGTACGGATTATGTGAGCAGTCCCTTCTAAAGTAGGATCACCGGCGCAGAAATAGATAGAAAGTATGTCTTTCTTATCGCTATTGAAAAGTTGATTGATTCTATTCATGATTATTGAGTTTTTTAATTATGATTTTAATTCATTTAGGAATGTTCGGATCCGGTCTGTATCTTTCTTTCCGGGTTTCACTTCAAAACGACTATTGAGGTCGTATCCGGCAAGGAGGGGATGGCTGAATCCCTTGAGAGAATGGGCGCTGCAGGAATGGATTCCTCCGCTTAATATAAAAGGTACGTGTCCTTTGTATGTATGCAATATATTCCAGTCAAATTGATTCCCCGAACCGCCATATTGTTCGCATTTAGTGTCGAACAGGAAAAAATCGCAAGCTTTCTCATATTCATATACCTTTGTCAAGTCTTTGGGTAGGGCTATCGAAAATGCTTTGATGATTTTCAGTCCCCTCTCTTGTAGTGACCGGCAATATTCCGGTGATTCCGTCCCATGCAGTTGGACATAGTCCAGTCCGAAACGGTCAGCATACATACTGACTGTCGGCTTATCTGCATTTACAAATACTCCGACACGCTTGGCGCGAATAGGAAGGTAAGCGGGAAGTTCATAGATATATCTCGGAGATTTGGGATAAAAAATAAATCCCAGCATATCAATACCTTCGAGTGCTTCTACGTCCCGTATGTTTTCTGCTTCACACATCCCGCAAACTTTGATGATTTTTCCGTTGATCATAGGGTTGTCTGTTTTTAGGCGATTGGTTATTGCATTGCTTGCAGGAAATTCTGTAAGGTTTCTCCCGGATGTTCCGTTTTCATCAATGTCTCGCCGATCAAGAATCCGCGAAATCCGGCTGTCCGAAGACGTTTCACGATTTCAGGATTGGAGATGCCACTTTCTGATACCAATACAGAATCTTGGGGGAGTTGTTCGGCGAGACGGAAAGAGTTTTCCACATCCGTAAAGAAAGTCCCTAAATTACGGTTGTTGACGCCTATCATATCTATTTCCTCATTGATATATGATAGTTCTTCAGTGTTGTGAATTTCCAATAAGACCTCCAAACCCAGTTCATGAGCTTTTTCTGTAAGCTCATTGCATTTGTCCTGTTCAAGTGCGGCTGCGATAAGAAGTATGGCATCTGCACCGACTATTCTCGCTTGATAAAGTTGGTAAGCGTCGATGATGAAGTCTTTCCTAAGAATGGGGATCTCTACCAAAGGGCGTGCAGTGCGGATGTCCTTCAGGCTTCCTCCGAAAAACTTCTCGTCGGTGAGGATGGAAAGGGCAGAAGCTCCTGCTGCTGCATAGGAGGGAACAATCTCTTCCGGGGATGCTTCTTCCTTTATCCATCCTTTGGACGGAGACCGGCGCTTGAATTCAGCGATAATACCCGATGCAGACGAGGCTAATGCCTGCTTCATAGAACGAGAGGTCGGAGCTTCGCTGATACCTTCCTGTAATTGCTCGATGGAGATAGCCTGCTTTTGCAGGTCAACTTCAAATCGTTTGTTTGCTATAATCTCTGATAATATATCTTTCATCAGTTCGTAGGTTTTTATATTTATGATGATTTAGGCACGGATTACATGGATTTTACGGCTTCGGATTAACAAGAACTGTGTAATCCGTGTAATCCGTGCCTAATTTTACATTTAACTATTCAATTCAATGAATTTTTTTAGGGTAGCTAATGCGCGTCCACTTTCCAATGACTCTTTGGCGAGAGCAATACATTCTTCAATAGTCTTCTCCGGACAAATCACATGGATGGCGAAAGCTGAATTGACTACCACTACATTTTTTTGAGCTTCTGTAGCCGTGTTATTCATGATCTGGTCGAAAATCTTCGCTGCATCTTCCGGTGTTTGTCCGCCATCCAGATCAGTTTCCTTATAGCGGGAGAATCCGAGACTCTCGGGAGTGTAAATTTTTTCATGATCGCTGGTTGCCACTTTAAATTCATTTGTCAGAGAGATTTCGTCATATCCGTCGAGGCTATGAACAACGGCAAATTTCGTCTTGCTTTCCTGATAAGTATAGGTATAGAGGCGAAGTAACGGGAGGTTGTAAACTCCTAAAAGCTGATAGGCCGGTAATACCGGATTAACCAATGGACCGAGCATATTAAAGAAAGTGCGCACTGCCAATCCTTTACGAACCGGAGCAACTGCCTTTAATGCCGGATTGAATAAAGGAGCATGCAGATAGGCAAGATTACATTTCTCCATGCTACGGCGCAGTTGATCGACGTCACTGGTGAACTTTACACCGTGTTGCTCCATCACATTACTGGCACCGCTGACTGATGTTGCTCCGTAATTACCATGTTTCACAACCGGGAAACCGGCTCCGGCAACAGTAAAACAAGAAGCTGTAGAAATATTAAATGTATTTTTTCCATCACCTCCGGTTCCTACGATATCTATCGGAGCAAATTCACTTAAATCAACCGGAATACGCATTTCAAGCAATGCATCGCGGAAACCACATAATTCTTCCACAGAGATATTACGCATCAGAAAGACGGTAATTAAAGAGGCTACCTGTACATCATTATATTTTCCTTGTGCGATGTTCTGTAAAATGGTGCGAGCCTCATCGCGTCCCAGATATTGATGTTCGAAAAGTTTGTATAGAATCTGTTTCATAAGTTTAATCGTTTAAGAAGTTTTTAATAATTTCTTTTCCTTGCGGAGTTAATACTGATTCGGGATGGAACTGAATACCATGTACATTGTAGGTCTTATGGCGGATTGCCATGATTTGTCCTTCCTGACTTTCTGCCGTTATTTCCAGGCAATCGGGAAAACCTTCCCGGCTGACTACCCAGGAATGGTATCTTCCAACAGGGATTTCTTTTCCCAGCCCTTCAAAAAGCAGGTCCTGGTGAAGGATGGTAATCGGAGTCTGTACCCCATGGTATACTTCTTTGAGATTTTCCAGGCGTGCTCCGAAAGCTTCGCCGATGGCTTGATGGCCGAGGCAGACACCCAGAATACTTTTGGTCGGAGCATATCTTTTAATAATAGGTAATAACAGGCCGGCTTCTTCGGGTATGCCCGGTCCGGGAGACAGGATGATTTTATCAAACCGGTCTACTTCATCAAGCTCTATCTGGTCATTGCGGACTACTTCTACATCAGTAGCCCCTAATTCTTTCACTGCGTGCAGCAGGTTATAAGTGAAAGAGTCGTAGTTATCTAAAAGTAATATTTTCATTTTTATTGTCATTGTAAAATGGTTGTTCAAATACTGTTTTTCGCTTTTAAAAGCTGACTACTTAGAACGGTTAATTCTTTAATTTGACAGCTAAATCAATCGCCTTTTTCAGTGCTCCGAGTTTGTTGTTCACCTCTTGCAGTTCGTATTCATCCTGACTGCGTGCTACAATACCTCCTCCGGCTTGGAACCAAAGTTCATTGTTGCGGCTTACAAAAGTACGGATAGTGATAGCCTGATTTAATTCGCCGTTCAATCCGATAAAACCGATACAGCCACCATAGGCTCCACGATTATGTGGCTCGATTTCACTGATTAACTGCATAGCGCGTATTTTGGGAGCACCGCTTAATGTGCCGGCAGGAAACGTATCAATAAACGTTTTTATTTTGTCTGCACCCTTATTCAACACACCGCTGACACGGCTTACCAGGTGAATGACATGACTATAATATTGTGGTTCCTTATAGAATAGTACGCGTACATCATGACAATTACGGGAAAGGTCGTTTCTGGCAAGATCAACCAGCATGACATGCTCTGCATTTTCTTTAGGGTCGGCCAATAAAGCTTCTGTCAGTTCCCGGTCTTTTACTACATCTCCGGTACGGCGGGTAGTTCCGGCAATCGGATCGATGTAAGCACGACCATCTTCGATTTTGCAATGTGTTTCCGGTGAAGAACCGAAGATGCGGTATCCTCCGAAATCGAAGTAGAAAAGATAAGGAGAAGGATTGATGCTGCGGAGTGCGCGGTACACTTTGAAATCATCTCCGGCATAAGGTTGGATAAATCTTCTGGAAAGTACGATTTGGAAAACATCTCCACGCATACAGTGCGCAATTCCTTTGCGGACATTGGCTTTATGTTCCTCGTCGGTGATAGGGCTGGTAACGGGATCTGTTACAGAGAAGTTGTAAGAAGCATAATTCCGGTTTTCGATAGCAGCTTCCAGTTCCGGCAATCCGCTTTCTTCTCCTTCGGACAACATTTCAACGAGTGTCAATTCATTTTTGAAGTGATTGAAAACAATGACATACTTATATAATATGTATAGCAAATCCGGAGCGTCATTTTGCTCATCGTGACTTTCTTTCACCGGGATGTGCTCGAAATATTTCACAGCGTTGAACGTCGTGTATCCGTAAAGTCCACATACATTCTTATTATCCCCGGTCACCTGGAATTGATTGATAAACCGGTTCATGGCCTTTTCTACATGGAGGGTTTTTGTCAGGGGTTCTTCCGTGCGGCTGTTATCGGGATAGTTGGCAGTGACAATGCCGCCGTTTATACCGATACTTGCCAGGGGACAGAGGGCTATAAATGACAAGGAATTTTCTCCGGCATGATAGTCGGAACTTTCCATTAATGCAGATTGCGGATACATGTCGCGCACTTTCAGGTAAATGCTGACAGGAGTATGCATATCTCCGAGCACTTGTTTGCTATGAGTTGTATAATTGAATGTTTTCATTTCTATAATTGTTTGATTATTGATTACGAATGATGGTTTACTAATTACTTATTGCTGTTCATTAAACGATAAATAGGTTTCAATATCTTTGTCTCCTCGTCCTGAAACTGTCAATACAACGATATCTTCCGGTTTAAACTTCGATTTTCTCAAAGCTCCTAATGCATGGGCGGATTCCAGTGCAGGGATAATACCTTCGAGTTTAGTCAGTTCGTAAGCGGCTTCTATTGCTTCGTCGTCATTGATTGCCAAAACGTTGGCACGTCTTTGTGCGGCAAGATTGGCGTGTATCGGACCAATGCCCGGATAATCCAGTCCGGCGGAAATCGAGTAAGGCTCTTCAATCTGTCCGTCTTCGTCTTGGATGACGTAAGTACGCGCTCCGTGGATAATTCCCATTTTACCGAGTTGGATGGTGGCGGCGGTCATTCCGGTTTCTATTCCTTTACCTCCGGCTTCTGCCAGGATGATGCCTACCCGTTCATCATTGATATAATGATAAATCGTTCCGGCAGCATTGCTTCCCCCTCCGACGCAGGCTATCAGATAATCCGGATAGTCACGCCCTTCTTTTTCTTGCAGTTGTTTTTTTATTTCTTCGCTGATAACAGATTGCAGGCGTGCCACCATATCAGGATAAGGATGAGGGCCTACGGTAGAGCCGATAATATAATAAGTGTCGGCAGGATGGCAACACCAGTCGCGGATCGCTTCGTTGGTTGCGTCTTTCAAGGTCATGTTTCCGGAAGTAACGGGAATAACGGTAGCTCCCAGCATTTTCATTTTCTCCACATTGATATGTTGGCGTTCTACATCCGTTTTTCCCATATAAACGATACATTCCATATCCATCAATGCACATACGGTAGCTGTTGCTACTCCATGTTGTCCGGCTCCGGTTTCGGCGATGATGCGTTTCTTTCCCATGCGGCGTGCCAGCAAGATTTGTCCGATGGTGTTGTTGATTTTGTGCGCACCGGTATGATTCAGGTCTTCCCGTTTCAGATACAACTTGCAACCATACTTTTCGGAAAGGCGTTTTGCCAGATAGAGTGGGGAAGGGCGTCCTACGTAGTCGCGTAATAACTGCTCAAATTCCTTTTTAAACTCTTCGCTTTCAATTACTTCGAGGTACTTGTTCGTCAGTTCCTCAACACATTTGTGGAGGATTTCCGGTACATAAGCACCACCGAATTCTCCGTAATAGCCATCCTGGTCAACTAAAAAACTTTTCATAATCCTATCTATTTTTTTATGTTATTATCTAAATCTGTTCGAAAATGGGCAAATAAAAAGAGCCCTGCCGCAAGTTGCGACAGGGCTCTTTCAAATCTGTTATATCTTTAATGAGGTATATACATACGAGCACTGCTCCCTTACGACTGTCGGAGTTGTAACGGGTGCCACCACCAATATGTATTTACTAACATTGTTCTCATTGTCTTTTGTAATTTTATGGGGGCAAATATAGACACTTTGTTTGAAACAGCAAACAAAAAATGACTTTTTTTCTCTTTTGCCTTCATTTTTCTGATATAGAACAATTTTAGCCTTCAACTGTTCTTATGAATATTGAATATTTAAACAAAAACAATTATGAAACAGAGAAAAGTTTTAGTAGGTATTGCTATTGCCATTTTCATTATATTATTATTGTATTGGTTATTGGTAGCAGAGGATATGAAACCTTGGTTGTCGGCTATGGTTCCTTCCGTGGTACAACAATTCTTTGCTTGATTCTGACAGGGTTCGGATAAATCATGTATCTTTGCAAGGATAGTGACTAATAACCAAAATAATAACAATAGACTAAGATATGGAAAATTTTATTTTTCAAAATCCCGTGAAACTGATAATGGGAAAAGGGATGATTGCCCGGTTGGCTAAAGAAATACCGTCCGACAAGCGTATTATGATTACTTTTGGCGGCGGAAGCGTGAAGAAAAACGGAGTGTACGATCAGGTAAAGGAAGCATTGAAGAATCATTTTACAGTAGAATTCTGGGGAATCGAACCCAATCCTGCCATTGAAACTCTCCGTAAAGCTATTGCTTTGGGAAAAGAAGAGAAAGTAGATTATCTGCTGGCTGTTGGTGGTGGTTCCGTTATTGACGGTACGAAATTGATTTCCGCAGGAATCCTGTATGATGGTGATGCCTGGGATTTAGTACTTGCCGGACGTCCAGTCACTCATACTGTACCTCTTGCCACTGTATTGACTTTGCCCGCTACCGGTTCGGAGATGAATAACGGGGCAGTTATTTCCCGTCGTGAAACAAAAGAGAAATATCCTTTTTATGCCAACTATCCAATCTTCTCTATTCTTGACCCGGAAGTAACCTTTACCTTGCCTCCTCATCAGGTGGCCTGTGGTTTGGCTGATACCTTTGTTCATGTGATGGAGCAATATATGACTACTCCCGGGCAGAGCCGCATTATGGATCGTTGGGCGGAGGGCATTTTACAAACTTTGGTGGAAATAGCTCCGAAAATCCGTGAAAACCAGCATGATTATCAACTGATGGCTGATTTTATGCTTTCGGCTACAATGGCATTGAATGGATTTATTGCTATGGGAGTGGCGCAAGACTGGGCAACTCACATGATTGGCCATGAAATTACTGCTTTGCACGGATTGACACATGGTCATACGTTAGCCATTGTTCTTCCTGCCACTTTACAGGTGCTTCATGAAGAAAAAGGAGATAAACTTTTGCAGTATGGTGAAAGAGTCTGGGGAATTACTTCCGGTACGCGAGAAGAACGGATTGATGAAGCGATTTGTCATACCGAAGAGTTCTTCCGTTCACTTGGGCTGACTACACGTTTGCATGAGGAGAACATCGGACAGGATACTATTCTGGAAATCGAACGCCGATTCAATGAGCGTGGTGCTAAATATGGAGAGAATGGAAATGTAACGGGTACTGTTGCCCGCAGGATATTAGAGGTTGCACTTTAAGCATACCTAGTTTGTTTTAATGACACTGGAGTATTTTCTATTTTTGTTCACCTGAATAAATTTTGATAGAGTCAAATAGAACAATCATTTAATTACGTATGCTAATAACCATTGTTATTCTCGTTCTTTCGGCTGTCTTTTTCGTGAACGGCAGGGTTCGTTCGGATATTGTGGCACTGTGTGCACTGATAGCCTTACTTATTTTTCAGATATTTTCAAACGGGATTGGCAAAGATGATTAGTTCCCGTATTCTTAAACTTGCGGGAACCAGTGAGATCCGGTTGTTTCTGTTGGTGATGTTGGTGACTTCGGCCATTGGTGCGTTTGTCAGTAACACAGGAACGGTGGCACTGATGCTTCCTATTGATTTTGTAGTGCTCTGTAGTGCTGAATCTTTGTCGTTTAATTGAGAGTTGTATAAAATATGCAACTTTGGTTTTTTTGCTGCATTCTGCAGTGTTTATACTTCTAAGTTTTTTATATTCAATGATGTATCCGCCTATCTTTCAATGGAAATAAATAGATTTTGCCTTTTAAAAGATGTTAACTGTATGTCGAAAATACAACTTTAACAGTCTTTTATCTATAAATACAACTATCTTTGTATGTTCATTACTGATTGTTGATTAGTGGTGATTGGTATTTTGTGTGAATAAAGCAAACTTAAGCATTCAAAGATTATGAAACAGAACATTGCAAAAGTCTTCATTTTTTCGTTGTTGGCGTCCTCCATCAGCTTTATCAGTTGTGTTGATAATGAGAAAAATCTGTTTGATGCAGATCAATTAAAACAAATTTACGAAGAAACCTTTCCTGTAAAGAACATCGATCCTAATGGAGATTGGACCATGTCGCATAAAGTGACGGCACATGTGTCGGTTAATGGAGATTTGGGCACAGATTATAAGATACAGATATTCGATGCTGACCCATTAAACTCGGAAAGTACAGCAAAAATTTTAGCGGAAGGAACTGCCAATCAAAGTACAACCTTGAATGTGGTGATGGACTGTGCAACAGCTCTCAATAAAGTGTTTGTTGCACGTATAGACAATCATGGACATTATATGGTGCAGCCCGTGACTATTGAAAATGGAGAAGTAACCGCGCAACTTGGACATGAAAAGGATGTGCCTACACGCTCTATGTCACGAGCTGTGACGACGACAGGTATACCAACTATGGAAGCTCCTTATACAGCTGATTTTATTAGTAGTAAAAAAGCAATAGCTACTGAAGTTCAAGCTGGTTGGGATTTGGGTGCAGGTTCCGGATGGGTTGAATATGCTAAATTACCTGTATTCAAAGAAAAAGAACGTTGGTTTAAAATTCAGAGTGATACTTTTAATAAAGGATTTACTACTACCGGAACCAGTGGTGGAGCCCAGGCTGTGAAAGTAATCGTTCCTCAAGGAAGTACATGGATTATTGAAAGTAGTTATCAATTTAGCGATATTACAGAAATTATAGTTGAGAATGGTGGGAAAGTAGAGATAGCTAAAAATGCAAGCTTGGTGTTGATAAATAAGTCTTATTTAACAGTAATGCCGGGGGGAAGTATCATAGGTGAGGGAACTATTCAAATTACAAATGGTTCTAGTGGATTTAAAAACTATAATGCGGGCACTATTAATTGCTCTGTATTAGATTTCAACGGTGGTGTAGGAGTCTTTTATAATTATGGATTACTTCAGTTGGAACGTTATGAAGCTTCAACAAATGGAATGGAACTGGTGAATCATGGTACTATGGAGGCTGAAAGCATCAATGGTAACAATAATACCAATATTAAAAATGGTTGTTATTTGAAAACCGGTAAATTCCAATTTGGCACACTTGTTATGGGGAATACTTCTGAAGCTATTTGCGAGGAACTTGGTTATAATGGTAATGACAATGACATTGTAATGGAGGCACAATCCATGCTGACTTGTACAGGTAAGGCCAGCTTATATAGAACGGTTACCGGTCCAACCGTAGGTACTGCCTTATTGAAGATTAATGAGATTGCTAATACTGATGGTTTGGCTCAATCTGCTTCTAAAGTGACGAATAATATTATTTGTGAAATTACGGATCAAACATATAAAGGTGAAGCGCATTATGACTGGTCTCCTTTTGCATGGCTAGTAAATAAAGGATTGCAACAAGGCGCTACTTATTGTAATCCGGGTAAGGCTGACTTTATGCTTCCTGCTGATGGTGAATGTATAAAAGAAGGGTATGGCTCTGATGAAACTCCGGACGATGTAGAGATTCGAAATGCAGTTTATTCTTATGCTTTTGAAGATAACTACCCGAAAGCAGGAGACTATGACTTCAATGATATTGTATTGAATGTAACTTTGCCTGCTGCCGGTAATAATGTGAAAGAATTGAAATACACAGTTGCTCTTCGGGCAGTTGGTGCTGTGAAGCAACTGGGTGCCGGATTGAGAATAAAAGGAATAAATAAGAGCAATGTAGAAGAAGTCAGCTTCGGGACAGGTGCTACTCAACGTAGCAACTCTTTGAGTTCCGGTATGTTTGAAAATGCAGCTTACGAAACAAATGGAAGCGAACTGGTGATCCCTTTATTTGGAGATGCCCATCATATATATGGATTTACAGGAACGCGGCGTCCGATGTTAAATACAGGAAATATGAGTACATCTCTTACAGATATATATACTCTTGAAGTGATAGTTAAACTAAAAAATGCGATATCTATTCCTAGTGCGACGAATGATTTGGATTTCTTTATTGCATATCCAACTACAGGTCAGAAGAGAACGGAAGTTCATTTGAATCGATTTAATTCCGCAACTGCAAATGGTCAGTTGGCGGATAGTTCTGTACTGGATGTGATCAAAGTTGTCAATAATACATGGGCTCTTTGTGTTCCGGATAAATTTGCTTATCCAACGGAAACAACGGTAATAACGAGTGTATATTCTAAATTCGCCGACTGGGCTCAAGATCAAAGTACAAATACTGATTGGTATAATACTGTAAGCAGTGATAAGGTTATAAAGTACTAAGCTATTGATTTTATAAAAAAACAAGGTACCATATATTATATGTACTAAAATGTAAAAAGGTGATTAATACGAGGACTTTTCCAAATATTGATTACCTTTTTTCATATCGTAACATATTACGAACTTATTACAATGTTTGTTTGTTATTTTTATATGTCGATAGAAACACCTATATTCGCAAAAGTATTGGAACAGACTCGGTTAAAAAATATAGAATTTATGAAA
>ERZ791645.1070-NODE-1070-length-19261-cov-5.065657_pt1 | contig 19261 bp, 13 predicted proteins | sample MGYA00509939_ERZ791645 | MGnify/ENA primary metagenome ERZ791645 (study PRJEB30046, sample SAMN00715249) | human gut metagenome | study: EMG produced TPA metagenomics assembly of the A metagenome-wide association study of gut microbiota in type 2... | reverse complement strand
CTGCCATGCTTGCCCAAAAACTTGGTATCAACTGCTACAGCCGTGAAATTTTGAAGATGGCTTCTGAGGACAGTGGCATTAATGAAAGACTTTTCGGTATGTCCGATGAAAAAATCCGTCATGCAGGCTGGTTCAAGACTTTAAGCCGCCCTTACACGGGCGAACTTCTTCCACCTGAGGATAAGGGCTTTGTCTCCGATGACAATCTTTTTAATTATCAGGCTAAGACAATCAAAGAACTTGCCGAAAAAGAATCCTGCATCATTGTCGGAAGATGTGCAAATTACATATTAAGAGACAATCCTGATGTACTCAGTGTTTTTGTTCATGCTGATGATGATTTCTGTCTTGCAAGGGCTATGGAGCGTAACAGTTTCAGCGAAAAAGAAACTAAAAAATTTATTGAACGCACTGACAAATACCGTTCGGACTTTTATCACTATCACACGGGACATCACTGGACAGATGCAAGATATTATGACCTCTGTCTTGACAGTTCAAAACTCGGTTTTGAGAAATGTGTCGAGGAGATAGAAGCTTATGCTAAGATAAGATTTAGAAAGTAAAGGATTTTTCTATTGCTTTGAAAACCTAGTGTACTGACCTGATGACTTTTAGTTAAATAACTTAGGATAAATTTTCAGTCTGCAAGACGGAAGAATGAGCCGTAGCGGGCTACGGCGATTGATGACAACGAAGCAGATGGAAATTTATACAAGTTATTTGGCAAAATATCAACAGGTCAGTACACTAGGAGCATACAGCCGATTTTCACGGATTGTATGCTCCTGACTGTTTTTGATTATATTTACAAACACTCCTACAGCAGAAGCTTTGCCTCTCTCAATACAAGACTCTCATTTTTTCTCCATATCGAAGAAAATTGCGAAATCGGCAACGGACAGCCTGCTACACCTATCTCAAGTGTTATACACGGTGATTTAATCTTTTCCATCACATAATCACGCATACTTCCGACACTAGGACCGCTTGAAGAACCATAACTGTCCCCGCTTGCATATCCTGTTATCTTTCTTGCGAGCCGGTACATTTTCTGTGTTTCTTTTTTAACTTTTCCGCTTCCGCCGCTTCCAAATACTATAGAGCCCATAGCATGATAATTTACGACACCTTTTAATGTCTTGTTATTTTTTAACTGTTTTAACAATCCTGCGATTGCCTTTGTTTCCGGCTCACTTGCTGCCGATGTTCCTGAAAATCCCTCACTTCCACGCTTTCCACCATGATTTGCCTTAAAATGCGAATTTGAATTTCTGTTAAGGTCAACTCCTCTGGCATTTGCTTTCCATGTTGCCGTATGTGATGCACAGACATTTTATACAGAGCCTTACGAAGCTTTTTGTCTCTTATCTTTGAAATTCCAAACTGAGAAATTGTTGTACCGTCAGGATTTGCCATCGGAATATAATGTACCGCCATCTTATTTAAAACATTTTTTACTTTTACTCCCTTGACACTTCCATTGTAATTTTTAAGGTAACTTTCTATCTGTGCCATACAAAGCTGTGCCGTCATATATTCCCTTGCATGAATATTTCCAATAACAAGCAATGTCTTTTTGGCTTTCTTGTTTCCTATGACAACATCATATATATTTCTTTTATCATTTGATTTTCCCACAACTTTTACACTGACATAATCAGAATAAGTATTTTTAAATGACTTTATATCACCGCACATCTCACTGTAACTGTACTTCTGATGTTTTGTGTTCACAAAATTTGCAATCCTGAAACTTTTAGCATTTGAATTACTTGCATATGTCTTTCCATCGTATGTCCTTTGTGACTTAACATAATACTTATATCTTTTTCCTGCCACAACCTTTTTATCCGTAAATTTTAATTTGGTTGTTTTTGCGACTATTTTATACCCATTGTTATTTGTCTTTTTATATAAAATATACTTTTCTGCACCGGCAGACCTGCTCCAGCTTATCTTTACTTTTTTACTGCCCAGTCTTGTAAAACTTATCTTGCTCTTTGCAGGGATTTCAGGCTCCTCGATGACGGGACCCGATGAAACATTTGTCTCGTTCTTTCTTATAATATCTTTCTTTGCCACAGTCAAAACCTCATTGTCAGTTTTTGCTGCTGCTGATACCTTTCTGTCCGCATTTGCCGCATATGAAATACTGCTCACTGCCATAGTCATCGCAAGTGATAATGCTATTAACTTGTACTGTTTTTTATTCATTTGTTTTTCCTTTCTTTTTTAATAAATTTTATTTGTATATCTCTTAACCAAGCTGATATTCACAATCTGCATTTTGATAAATTTTGGTTGTATATTTCTTAATCAAACTGTTATTTTCCATACGCTTTGCCACCTGCTTGATAGTTTTAAATTTTATGTGCAATCACCTTGCACTTTTTCTTACAAAAGGCAATTCCATAAATCATAATATCATGTCTGTCATCGTTTTTCAGATATTCATCATATCTTTTTTCTTTAATCTTGGTAATTGCTTTTTCACAGGCTTTATCCATTCCCGAAAATGTCTTTGAATATTTAAGTTCAATAATGATACCTGCGTCAAAGTCTTCTGTCTCAACTATTATGTCGGCGAAACCGTCTCCTGCTTCAACATTTGATTTTACGAGCCAGTCTGCATTTCCTACCAAAAGTCCAACCAAAAGCGTATGATAAGAACTTTCTTTTTCCTCGTCCCTTGCCTTTGTGTCGAAAACACTTATCGAATTGCTTAGTGTCCTGTTCAGATAATTCTCAACCGCCTTTGTGTCTCCCACGTCAAATGCTTTCCAAAAGTTTTTTAACTGTTCTTTGTTGCTCATTACTGTTCTCTTAAACCATTCTTGTATCTGAAGTTTATAAACCTCCCTGACCTCTTTATTCGGAATAACAAGCTTATACGCACCACTTTCAGTCATACCAGTCTGAGTCAGATACCCCGTTGTAAATAATACACTCCAAAGATTGTCGATAGTAGTATCGATTTCATCATATGTCAGTTCAAGACTGACCTGCTTCTCGATTGTTTCCCCTGAAATCAAACGCTCAATTTCATCCCTTGTAGTCTTATTTGCCTTATCGATAAAGCGTTTGACAAGTCCGTTTCCGCTTGTATTTATCCAGTATGACTGCGGCTTTGCATCCGGTTCACCGCACAGTCTGTCTACATGATTTATAACATCCCACGGGCAGTAAACATCAGCATCACCAAAGTGATAACCGTCATACCATTCTTTTGTCTCTGAAATATGCTCCAAAAGACCGTATGACTCCAAAAGTGTTTGCACTTCTTCATCCGTAAACCCAAACTGCTCGTCAAAGCGTGTATCTGCGATTGAAAGCACTTTAAAATTATTTAATCCTGTAAAAATACTTTCTTTTGAAACACGAAGACAACCTGTTAAGACAGCAAAATCCAATGCCTCATTTGTCTTTAATGCTTTTCCGAATATGGCACGTATCAAAGAAACCATCTCTTTATAATAGCCGTTCTGAAATGCCTTATCCAGTGGAACATCATATTCATCTATTAAAATAACCGTTTTTCTGCCATGATGCTTATATAACAGCTCAGATAAAGTTTGAAGCGAAGCATACAGTGCCTCATCTCTCATTTCATATCTGCCATCCTCTAATCGAATTAAAAAAGCATACGTCGACTTATCGTCAATGTCCAGCCTGTCACTCTGCTTCAAATATGCAAATCTCTTAGCTTCCTTTGCAATTATCTCTATCATCTGATACTTTGCAGCTTGAAAATCGAGTCCTTCCACATTCTTTAAAGATAGAAATATCACAGGATACTTGCCCATATTATCATCACACAGTTTTTTGTTGTGCGATATATAAAGACCATCAAATAATTCAGAAGCTGCTCCAATTTCAAAGAAAGATTTGAGCATACTCATGTTGAGCGTCTTGCCAAAACGACGCGGTCTGGTAAAAAGGTTTACTTTTCCCCGGCTGTCAACCAACTGTTCAATCAGCTTTGTCTTATCGACATAGTAATATCCGTCTGAACGAATCTCCTCAAAGCTCTCTATTCCCACCGGTAGTTTAATTGATTCTGTCATGCTTGCTCATCTCCTTCCCTGATAAAAATAAGTGTGTAAATATAGGTTTATTATAGCATATATAGGGGCGAAGGTCATAGTATCAAATTTTGATTTGTAGATTTGTTCCTTCATTTTAACAAACTGCTTTTGTAACTCCATTTCTGGAATATATACCTTTATACTTTGCAACTCTTGAGCATTTATATTCGCTTGATTTACAGCACCTTTTGCCATCCCTCGAAGGATACCTTTTAAAGCTTCCAAATTCATGTATTGAGATAAAACTTCCGGAAGCATTTTTTCTGTTAATCTCACACGTATAATATATCCAGCAATAATCATATCCTCTGGCAAATCAAAAACTGCTGTCTTGCCCACCAATTCAATGCTGTTAGTTCTGTTAAACAGAACATCTCCTTTTCTAACTACACATTTCTCAATTTCGTCATCTGGAATATCTATATATTTCAAATCATTCAAATCCAAATGTCCATCTGCCGTAAGATTATTCATTCTTAAATATGGATACTTTCCACCTTCAACTGCGGGTTTACTTGTCCCATATCTTACTTCAGTAACAATATCTCCAATAGTAACAACTTCCCATCCTTTGGGATTCTGAATCGGATCTCCAAACATCTCGACAAATCGGGCCTTGATGAGATTGTCTAACTCCCTAATCTCATCATTACGCTTATCTAGTATTCCCTTTACCTTTTTCAATATTTCGACTATGGATTTCTGCTCATCAACTGAAGGTAATTCGATTAATGCATCAGTCAAATTAGCTAACTTGATATACTTTATAACTCCACCAATAGCCTGTTTCCGTAATTCATCTATATAATCTTCCATAAAATAATAAAGGTATGGCATATATAACTTTCCACTTCCATTAGCTTCTATTATATATGTTCGCTGATAAGCATCAAACTTTCCATTATAATATTTAACATTTAAATCTCCATTTCCAGCAACTAACACACACTCACAATCATACGAATATGTTGATATTTTCAATGGTTCTTTTGAACAAGTAAAAAATGGATACTTTCCATCTTCTGAAGAAACATTTGCATCAAGTTTTCCTGTCTTAATCTTAGTCAAATCACCAATTTTAACTTTCATCTACATTATCCCCTACAAACACGAATTTGCTTTTACACATCCAACAGTTTCTTAAGCTCTGCCAGTTCACCCTGTATCTCACTTTCCAGAGCGTCAATCTTTCCTATTATCACATCGGTTGGCTCATATTGCACAGCCTCATAGACTATTTCCTTGTACTTATTGATTGAAAGGTCATAGTCATTAGAGATAATCTCATCAACCGGAACAAAGAAGCTCTGATCCGTTCTTTTTCTGTCAGTCTCTGCATCAAGATGATTGAATCTCTCAATAATATCCGGTATATCATTGTCTGCGATTTCCTGACGTTTGTCATCAAGGCTTAATCCATCAGCCTTCATATCATAAAACCATACTTTGTCGGTATCACTTGAGCCTGTTTTTGTAAAAATAAGGATTGCTGTTGACACTCCTGCGTATGGCTTAAACACTCCACTTGGCATTGATATGACTGCGTCGAGCTTATTGTTTTCTATGATTTCTTTTCTGATTTGTTTATGTGCTTTACTGCTGCCAAACAATACTCCATCAGGAACAATCACTGCCGCCCTGCCACCTTTTTTGAGTATACGCAAAAATAGTGCTAAGAAAAGCAGCTCTGTTTTCTTAGTCTTTGTCACTTTAAGCAAATCTGCTGAAACAGCCTCATAGTCCAGACTTCCCTTAAACGGTGGATTTGCCAGAACTAAGCTATATTTTTCAACATCCGTATTCTGCTCTGAAAGACTGTCCCTGTACGAAATATTAGGATTCTCCACACCATGAAGCAGCATATTCATAGCTCCGATTCGAAGCATGGTTCTGTCCATATCATTGCCATAAAACATCGTGTTATTGAAATGCTCAAGGCTATCCTGGTGAAGGAAAAGCTCCGGATGGTTTTCTCTTAGATAACTCTGTGCTTCTATCAGAAAGCCTGCACTTCCCATTGCCGGATCAATTATTGTATCATCCGGTGACGGTTTTACCAGTTCGACCATCATTTTTATGATATGTCGCGGTGTTCTGAACTGTCCATTGGTTCCGGCTGTTGCAACCTTTGAGAGAAGATACTCGTATAAATCACCCTTAGAATCTTCGTCTCCCAACTCAAGCTTATCTATTCCATCGACTATTTTTGACAGCATTGCCGCGGTGGGAATCTTGAATATAGCATCTCCCATATATCTGGCATATGCCGAATCTCCGTCCTGATGCAGATTCTTTATAAACGGAAATACACCATTTAAGACAAGCTCATACATTTCCTCTGCTGAACCGAGATTTTTAAATTTGCTCCAGCGGTATTTCTGACATTCACCCGGAAACATAGACTCATAGTCTACACCGAGAAAATTTGCCTCGTTTTCTTTTGTTGTCTCAACTTCGTCAAGCTGCTTTATAAAGAGTAAATATGTAAACTGTTCTATAACATCTAATGGATTTGTGATGCCACCTGTCCAGAATGTTTCCCATATTTTATCTATTTTATTTCTTAATTCTCCGGTAATCATTATCTGCTTCTCCTCTATTCTTCCTCTTTAATCACCTTTAGGAAACGCTTGACCTCCGCCCATGCACGCTTGGACTCCGGGAAATTGAGATATCCCATCTGGAACACATGAAACATCCCCTCATACACTGACAAGCGCACCTTAACGCCCTGGTTTCTTGCCTTTGCAGCGGCATCGACCGAGTCAGATAAAAGCATCTCTATCGAGCCAGCCTGTATGAGCATTGGAGGAAAGCCTCTGAAATCACCAAACAGTGGCGATATGTACGGATCCATTTTATCGTGGTCACCGGGATAGTCATTCACGTAGATGAGACTGTCCCTTGTGTTTCCAAACAGTGGGTCCTTTTCGTAGTTTGTCTCATATGACTCTCCTCCTGCTGTGAGGTCTGTCCATGGTGACATGGCTACTATTCCTGCCGGAAGCGGCATGTCGTGGTCACGAAGATACATGGTGAGGCACATTGCAAGGCCTCCGCCCGCTGAGTCTCCTGCCAGTACAATCTGCGAACCAAACCAGCCCTGTGACAAAAGCCATTTATAGCAGGCTACGGCATCCTCAAGTGCTGCCGGATACGGGTGCTCCGGCGCCACGCGATAGTCAGGCGTGAGCACTGAGCAGCCCTCGCTTACCTCATTATAAAGGCCTGCAAATACATAGTATGCATTGCGCACTGCACCCATATATCCACCACCATGCAGCTGCAGTATCACACGCTCTGTATTTGGGTTTTCCTTTGATGATAAAAGCTTCATCGTGAAGCCATCCATAGCTATATCCTCTGTCACAAAGCAGTCCGGAACAAGCCATGCAGGTTCCTTCATGCGCTTCCTGAGCTCTCCGGATTTTATTTTTTTACCGATTGCAAGGTCATTTGTGATATGTCCCATCAGATTAGCAAGGATTTTCCCTTGTATACTGACTTCTTCATCTGTCACAGCTGCATCGCTATGGACTTTTTCCTCATGGTCACTTTTCATGGCAGATAATGAGTTCTTAAATGTCTTTTCAAGCTTATTACCCAAAGCTCCTATTATTCCTGTTTCATTATCACCATTCCTGCTGCCGTTTTCAATTTCCGGATGGTAGCTTCCCATCTCCTCATCCTCAAACATATGCGAATTTCCTATTCCATGAAAGCCTATCATATATGAAATCTCCGTTTCAGCTCTGTTCTGGCTCTTTTGTCACCTATAATCAGTGTTCCGAGGAACAAAAACAGCGATGCTCCCATCGCTCCCATTGCCAGATATGGGAACCATATGACCTTGACTGCCACAAGTATCATCGCAATTGCGCTCATCAGCACAAGAAAAAGCTGCATCATCATGTAGCTCTGCCAGTTTCTTATGTTTACTATCATGAGTATAATTGTAGCAAGAACCATCGCCAATATGGCACTTGGGAACACAAATGTAAGTGCCCAGCCACTGGCGCCTGTGAGAAGGTCTACTCCCTCGAGAAACAGCACCGTGAACACAAATGTGCTTACAATTTTAAAAATATATCCGTTTCTTCCGACTATTGCCAGGCGAAGCGTCACATTCGCATAGATTACAACAAGAAGCACTATAAAGCTCCAGTTTATTTCCCGGTCTGTCATGTAATCAACAGTTGTCAGCACAATCTGTCCTACTATAGACAGAAACAATATGATATTTTCCAGTAATCTGTATTTTCTTGATGCGCCCTTGACATCAGGGTATCTCGTACCGTTGTCCGATGGCTGTTCAACAGGTGCCACAACCTGCTGGCAGAGTGGGCATTTATCGGTATTATCGGTTATATAAACACCGCATTTCATGCATTTAGTCATAATACTCTCCATTTGTCTCAATTGTCACATCCACTCCGTCATTTACAAGCTTCTTAAAAAAGCTTCTCTGAATCATCGTATCTGCCAGAATAGATGAAAAAGTAAACACCAGTGTGTCCTTGTAGGAACAGATGGTGCCCTTCATAGGCTGCCCCTTGGACATTGGTATAAAGGAATAAAAGCCTGTTATATACGGCTCGTATTCCGGCTCCACCTTTATATTTCCAATATTGGTGATAGTGGTGGTGTTTGCCAGTGCCGACTGCGTATAGACCGCCTTCATTGCAAGATTTTTTATAAAAAGAGGCACCGGTCTCATCAGGATATTTTTCTGATTTGACACACTGTATGAGAAAAGATCCTCCAGATGCTCCTTAGAAATCTGTGAATTGATGGAATCCGTCACTATTTTAAGCACCTCCTCAAATGTGTAGGTGCTGTTTTGCGGTCTGAACTCAGCAGATATCATGACAAAAAAGTTCTTTGTGGTCACTGAGTCAAAATAAGGACGAAGATTCACAGGAACTGCGACCCTGACAGGCATATTGTTTGGCATGCCGTGAAAACACTCCTGATACACACTCCACACAAAGCATGCCACCAGATAATCATTTATGGAAACTCCATACCTGTGGCAGACCTGCTTTAGCTGTGATACAGGCATCATGCCATGTATCAGCCCAAACTCTCCATCAGGTACCTTTTCCAGCTTTAGAAGATACGCCTTCTGCCTGTTAAAGCCACTTGGCTTGCTAGATTTATAGTTCTTTACAAAGCTGTCCTCTCTATTTAGGGATGTGCCCTGCGTCAGTGAATCACCCTTTAGCTTTGCAAGCTCCGGATGTGTGAGACGCAGATACTGGTAGGTGAGCTCCCTAAGGAAATTGATGCCGCCCATGCCATCTGTCAGCACATGAAAAACCTCAAGATTTATTCTGTTCTTATAGTATGTCACCCTGAAAAGATAGCTGTGATTTTTGTTAGGTCTTATAAACCTGCACGGAAATGTATTTTCCTCATGCACCTTTGGTGCCTTTTTGCCATTTTCCTCAAAATAGTTCCAGAATACTCCCATCCTGAGTCTCACATTAAACAGACCAAACTTCGGAAGCACTATATCCAGTGCCTCCTGCAGCTTTTCACTGTCAATCTCATCAGTTAAGGTGACTGAGATCCTATATACATTTGTCATGCTCTCCCCCGCTATACTAGGGAACAGATTTGCTGTGTTGTCCAGCTTGTCCCAGCGGATTGAACGCGTTTTCGACATTTTAAATTCCTCGCTTAATATAATGATATAGCGAAGCAGCACCCTAATCGAGCCTGCCGTACACCTCCATCGGCACATATGCCTTTATCTGTATCCCATCAGCCACATATTCCTCCGACACAAGCTCGCCCTGTTTTCTGATGAGCTGTATCACGCCAGCCTTATCATATGGGATAATTCTCTCGATATATATCTTGTTCTCTCTTAATATCTCCTCTAAAAGAGATTTTACCTCATCTAATCCCAGATCCTTTGCTGCTGAAATGTTTAGAGTATAATCTGCCCTGAAATCATGCAGCGGTTCATTGTCTGTGCGTGCATCCTGCTTATTAAAAAGTGTGACAAATTTCTTATCTTTTACACCAAGATCATCCAATGTCTGGTAGGTTATGAACATCTGCTTTTCCCGCTGCATATTTGATGCGTCCACCACATGGAAAATGATGTCAGCGTACTTTGCCTCCTCAAGGGTGCTCTTGAAAGCCTCTATCAGATGATGCGGCAGCTTTCTGATAAACCCGACCGTATCAGTTAAAAGCACCTGCTGCTTGCCATCAAGCGCAAGAATACGCGTTGTAGGATCAAGCGTTGCAAAGAGCTTGTCTTCCTCAAGCACATCAGCCTCTGTCAAATGATTTAACAGCGTGGACTTACCTGCGTTAGTATATCCTACTATCGCAACAACCGGTACCTTGTTTTTCTCACGCTTTGCCCTCGTGATATCTCTGTGTTTCTGCACCTCTTTCAGCTCCCTTCGAAGCTGCGCTATCCTGTCATTTATGAGACGGCGGTCTACCTCGAGCTTTTTCTCTCCGGGACCTCTTGTTCCTATTCCTCCGCCAAGCCTGGACATTGACTTACCAAGTCCCGACAAACGGCTTAATCTGTACTTGAGCTGAGCAAGCTCAACCTGTATCTTACCCTCACTTGTTGTGGCTCTTGATGCAAAAATATCAAGAATAACAAGTGTCCTGTCCATGACCTTTGTGTCAAGGTACAACTCCAGATTTTTCTGCTGTGCCGGACTCAGCTCATCATCACACACAATGCCTGTTGCCCCTGTACTCTCCACAAGCTCTGCAATCTCCGCCACCTTTCCGGTACCGACATACGTGCCCGGATGTATTTTTTCTCTTCTTTGGATAAGTGTGCCTACAACTGTTGCACCGGCTGTCTTTACCAGCTCCGCAAGCTCTGAAAGTGAATCATCCGCATCATCACCGTCCTGCTCACTCACTCCGACGAGCACTACTCTCTCCTCAATATCCTCTATCTTAATAGTATCTGCCATAATCTATCTGGTCTCCAAAAACTGATATTCTCTTGCTGCATCCTTGTCATCGGGATAATCCTTCATGTATTCCTCCATTTTGCTCTTTGCTGTGGCAAAATCGCCGGAACACTCATATGCTATAATCATAGCCTTTGTTATCTGCTGCTTGTTCGGCACACTTTCAAGTTCAAGTGCGTTCTGAAAATAAGTAATCGCAGTGTCATAGTTACCATTGTCCATCTGCGCCTGTCCCATATTCATCAGCTCATACGAATCCGCCTCACCGCTGTCCAGGTATTTCTTAAAATACTTCTGCGAGCTGTCATTGTCGCCCTGCTTCTGATATGCTTCACCCATATAGTAGTTTGCCTTGACCAGCTTCTCATCAATAGCCTTTTGCAGGCTCTTTATTGCTGAATCATAATCACCGAGCATGGTGTATATACGGCCTCTCTGCATATAGTCATCAGCAGTTTTTGCCTTAAGCTTTAATGCCTTATCCAGGTATTCCTTTCCCTGGTCATTCATGCCATACTTCGACAAGGTCTCATAAACACCAAGGTAAAGCTCATAATTATCAGCATTCTCACTGAGCGCCGTCTTAAAATCCTTCATACCCTTGTCTGAATCATTCTTGGCAAAATATATACAGCCCCTCAGATAGTATGCGTCAGAATCCTTATTATAGTCGATGATGGCCGTATATGTATCAATCGCTCCATCCACGTCACCACTTAAATACTGTGCCTTGGCCTTGTAATAGCATATGTCAAGCTCCTCTGCGCCTACTGAACCAACCGACTGATCCAGTGCCTTCTGAAAAGCATCGACCGCATCATCATAGCTGCCGTTTTCTATACAGTTGATGCCATACTGTCTGTACGCATCCCTATCCTTTGCCTTTTCACTTGAGCCACAGCCGGAAAGCATGCCCGCCGTGAGTGCCACGGTAAGCGTAAGTGCCATAAATTTATTCTTTATCATAATAGTTCTCCATGTGTATATTCTTCCCCTTATTATATATGTATTTGCCAAACTTGTAAATCCCGCCTTGCCACATTTAGGGATTCTGGGATAGTACGGTTTGCGGGCGTGGTGTGGGGATATACTGTCTCGGGAGTGCTACGCTACGCTGCCAAGATACTGTAGGAATTATGCCTTGCAGGCTTTCTATGCTCGACGAAACCGTCGAAACTCGCCTTCCATGGCTCGATTTCTCCTTGGCCCGGCATCCATGCCGGGACATTTCTGTGTTGCATGGGCATAATTCAACAGTATCTAGCCAGCTTCGCTATTCGCTCTCCCGAGACAGTATATCCCCACACCACGCCCACAAACCTTACTTTTCCATAAAAAATATAAGTATCGGTAAGTAGTGCAACACATCATCTCACATTTCTTCACAACTTAGCAAGACGTAAGCACCGGCCACCGGTGCGCACACGTCACCCCAATCTCACCACAACGCAGCAAGACGTAAGCACCGGCCACCGGTACGCACACGTCATCCACACTTTTTGCCACAGCGTAAGGGACGTAAGCGCACGGGACGGCGTGCACACATACTCTTGCGAGAGCGCATAGCGAAGCTGCCTAGTGTCTGTAGGATTATGCTTAGAACCACAGAAATGCACCGCCATGGACGGCGGGGCAAGGCGTTATGCGCCACGGACGGCGCATAAAAGCCGGTTTCGTCAGCCTGTGAAACACTCCGGGCATAATCCGTACAGACACTTGGCAGCGTAGCGTAGCGAACGCAAGAGTATGTGTGCACGCCGTCCCGTGCGCTTACGTCCCGTACTCTATCAAAAAAAGAACCCCCGCGGGATGCACCCGCAGGAGTTCTTAAGCCCAATTTGTATTTAAAGGAGGAAGAAAAATTCTAAGCCTCTAAATGCCAGATTTCATCATTGTACTGCTTGATTGTTCTGTCAGAAGAGAAGAAACCAGCCTTGCTGATGTTAACAAGCATCTTCTTAGCCCAAGCCTTCTTATCCTCATAATCAGCGTAAGCCTTCTCTTTTGTCTTGCAGTAATCCTCAAAGTCTGGGAATGTCATGAACCAGTCTTTGTTGAGGAGCTCGTTGTAAAGTCTCTCTAAGTTCTCCTTAGAACCAACCTTCATCATCTCATCACTTACAAGGAAGTCAACAGCTTTCTTTAAGTCAGCATCCTTGTCATAGTAATCCTTAGAGCAGTAGTCCCCTCTCTCATATCTGTCGATAACAGTCTGTGAATCCTCACCGAATACATAGATGTTCTCATCACCGACAAGCTCAGCTATCTCTACGTTTGCTCCGTCACTTGTTCCAAGTGTAATAGCACCGTTAAGCATGAACTTCATGTTTCCTGTTCCTGATGCCTCCTTAGAAGCAAGAGAAATCTGCTCTGAAATATTTGCAGCCGGGAATAATTTCTCAGCTAATGTTACGTTGTAGTTCTCAACCATGAATACCTTAAGGTATGGACTTACCTCAGGATCATTGTTGATAATCTGCTGTAAGCAGAGGATTGCATGGATGATATCCTTTGCAATGATATATGCAGGAGCTGCCTTTGCACCGAAGAAGCATGTGATAGGTGTAGATGGCTTCTTGCCTGCCTTGATCTCAAAGTACTTACGGATGATGTAAAGCACGTTGAGCTGCTGTCTCTTGTACTCGTGAAGTCTCTTAACCTGGATATCAAAGATTGAATTGTCCGGTACGTCGAGATTCTGAGTCTTCTTTAAGTAAGAAGCAAGCTCTGTCTTCTTTGCGTTCTTGATATCAACAAGCTTTGTGAGAACAGCGTCATCATTGATGAAATTGCCAAGCTTCTCTAACTCGTTTGCATCCTTCTTCCAGCCGTCACCGATAAGCTCTGTGATGTATGCTGAAAGCTCAGGGTTACAAGACATTAACCAACGACGGAATGTGATACCGTTTGTCTTGTTGTTGAACTTCTCCGGCATCATCAGATAGAAATCCTTAAGCTCCTGATTCTTGAGAATCTCTGTATGAAGCTTTGCAACACCGTTTACAGAGAAACTTGCTGCAATTGCCAGATGAGCCATCTTAACCTGACCATCATAAATAATAGCCATCTTCTCAACCTTGCTGTTATCTCCCGGATAAGCAGCCTGAATCTGAAGAATGAAACGGCGGTTGATCTCCTCTGTAATCTGATAAATACGAGGAAGCAGTCTTGAGAACAGCTCGAGTGGCCATTTCTCCAGTGCCTCTGACATGATCGTATGGTTTGTATATGCACATGTCTTATTAGTAATGCTCCATGCCTCATCCCACTCAAGACCATAATCATCTACGAGAATACGCATCAACTCAGATACTGTTACGGTTGGATGTGTATCATTTAACTGGAAACATACCTTCTCGTAAATCTTACGGATATCGTCATGCTTCTCCATGTATTTTGCAACGGCTCTCTGAACACTTGCAGATACGAAGAAATACTGCTGTTTCAGACGAAGCTCTTTACCTGCCATATGGTTATCATTCGGATAAAGCACCTCGCAGATGGTACGTGCCAGATTCTGCTGCTCTACTGCCTTCTGATAATCACCCTTGTCAAAGGAATCCAGATTGAAGGTATCAATTGCCTCCGCATCCCAGATACGAAGTGTATTTACTACATTATTGTTATATCCAACAACCGGCAGATCGTAAGGCACTGCCAAAACTGACTGGTAGTTCTCCTGTACGAACTTGTCTCTGCCAAACTCGTCTTTGCGCATTGCTACATAGCCGCCAAATTTAACCTCGACAGCGTACTCAGGACGCTTGATCTCGAATGGATTGCCATTCTTAAGCCAGTCATCCGGCTTCTCAATCTGATAACCATTCTCAATAACCTGCTTAAACATACCATATTTATAACGGATACCACATCCATATGCCGGATAGCCCAGCGTAGAAAGAGAATCCAGGAAACATGCTGCAAGACGTCCAAGTCCACCGTTACCAAGTGCGGCATCCGGCTCCTGATCCTCAATAACATCCAGATTCATTCCAAGCTCCTCAACAGCTTCCTTGATTGCCTGATTGCCTTTGAGGTTAATAATAATGTTTCCTAATGCACGTCCTGTCAAAAACTCCATGGACAGATAGTAAACCGTCTTTACATCCTGCTCTTCATAAGTCTTATGAGTTGCCATCCACTGGTCTACCACAATATCCTTTACCGCATAAGAAACTGCCTGAAACTTCTCCTGATCGTTTGCCTCTTTGATGGATTTACGGAACAAGACCTTTGCATAATTCTCAATGTCTTTTTTGAATTCTTCCTTGTTAATTTCGTTCATTCGTAGTATCCTCCCTGAAATTATCTACTTAAAGATTCTATTCATAGTCACCATATCATCATATACTATAAAAGTCAAAAAATCAACGAATGGTATGCAATTTCTTGATAAAATAACCTGATTTATACAACGGTTTCCCACGTTTTTGACATACGTAACATTATTTTGAATAAAATATATCAAAATTGTATTTCGTCCTGTGCATCAGGCATTTTCCTGATCACATCCATATGAGGAGACTCTTATGTTTTCATTTCATATCCCTTTCCGAGCAGCCTTTCGTCACCCATTCCACTGTTTATACCGCATTCCTGCGCTGCTTATCCTGCTTGCACTCTCATTTTCCCTTACCGGCTGTCACAAAAATGAGCTTCCCGCCAAAGAAAAGGAGCTTGACTTTACCGTGGTCGCAGGAACGGATATCCCTGCCGAGCTGCAGGAGCTCATCGATGAACGTCTGAAGGATCCGTTTGAACTGACCTACTCCGACGGCACATGCCTTTATATCGTCAAGGGCTATGGCTGTCAGCAGACAGAAGGCTACAACATTACAGTCAATAACTTCTATCAGTCAGCAGACGGACTCGTTTTTGACACAGAGCTGACCGGTCCCCACAAAAATGAAGAAATCAGCCAGTCCCAGACATATCCTTATATTGTGATCAAAACAGAATTTATTGATGCACCTGTTACCTTTTCATAAAATATTCATACATTTCTAACTTTTACAACATTGAATCCCCTCCCCTTATTTTGTAAAATAAACAAAAGTATTACATTTATTTGCCGAATTACAGAAAAGGAGCTTATACTATGCCAGCATTTCCATGGAAATATCAGTTATCTGATCACTCCTGTGCCATCGAAGCAGGGGATCTCTTAAACAAATATACAAACTGTCCGGGTACACCGCTTCAGATCGAAGCGGTTACCGACAGCACTCTACGCATCCACGCAAGAACACAGAAGTCCTTTGCAGTCGAGACAGCCCCGTCTTCAACCGGTACTCTGCAGCTTGTCGAAGCTGCTTCCGGCGATTCAGCAGAGACGTCTGTTCTTGTTCTTGCCACAGATTCTCTCCGCATCACCATTGATGACGCACTTCATCTGCAGATTTCCTCTTCCGATGGTACTGTTCTTTGTTCCGATTATACCGGATCTTTACAAGAAGCAGAATCTCTCACAGAGGAAGAAATTGAGCAGATGCGCCAGGAAGGACATGTTGTTCATGCCGGGGATGACGCCTGCCGTTTCCAGATTACCAAAAAGCTTTTTGGTGATGAAGCTTTCTACGGTCTCGGAGACAAAACCGGTTTTCTCAATAAGATTGGCTATGACTACACCATGTGGAATACAGACAACCCTGATCCACATGTAGAGAATCCAACCTTCAAGGCACTGTACAAGTCCATTCCTTTCTTCATTGCACTGCGAAATGACTGTGTCTACGGTATCTTCTTTGATAACCACTTTAAGACAAACTTCGATATGGGATACAGTTCTACCGACTACTATTCCTTCGGTGCTGCCGACGGCGAACTTGACTACTTCTTCTTCTACGGAGACACCATCGCAGATATCATCAGTCAGTACACTGCCCTGACCGGTCGCTGTCCTCTGCCTCAGCTCTGGACCCTTGGCTACCATCAGTCCCGCTGGGGTTACTCCTCACAGCAGGAGGTTCTTGATCTGGCTCAGAATTTCATTGACAATGATCTTCCCTGCGATGTCATCCATATGGATATTGACTACATGGATAACTACAAGGTGTTCACTGTGGACAAGAACCGTTTCCCGGATCTGACAGCCCTCAGTGACGTTCTCCACCAGAAAGGTATCCGTCTGGTTACTATTATCGATCCGGGCACCAAAGTTGAGAATGGATACCACATGTATGAGGAAGGTATTAAAAACAACTACTTTGCTCAGACTCCGGACGGAGAAGTCTACGAAAACGTTGTATGGCCGGGAGACTCTGTGTTCCCTGATTACACCTCCTCCATTGTCCGCAACTGGTGGGGAAGTCAGACAAAGTTCCTGTTAGATCAGGGAATCTCCGGTATCTGGAATGATATGAACGAACCTGCCAGCTTCCGTGGACCTTTACCGGATGATGTGGTCTTCCCGGGGGATGACATGCCTCGTCAGCACAAAGAGGTCCACAATGTATTTGGTCATCTTATGGCAAAGGCAACCTACGAGGGTATTAAAAAGAACAGCGGAAAACGTCCTTTTGTCATAACCAGAGCCTGCTATAGCGGCACACAGAAATACTCCACAGCATGGACCGGTGACAACCAGAGTATCTGGGCACACCTTAAACTTTCCATTCCTCAGTTACTTAACCTCGGCATGTCCGGTATGCCTTTCGTAGGAACCGACATCGGCGGATTTGGTTCCAATACAAATCCGGAGCTTCTTAGCCGTTGGATCCAGGCAAGCTGCTTTGCACCACTTTTCCGTAATCACTGTGCTAAATTCTCCCGCTGCCAGGAACCATGGCAGTTCGACAAACAGACGCTTGATATCTATCGCACCTATGTGCGCTTAAGATATCGGTTCATTCCGTATCTGTATGATCTGTTCTACGAGGAGTCCCGCACCGGTATGCCAATCATCCGACCTCTCGTCATGCATTACCAGAGCGACCCTGAGGTACGCGAATGCAATGATGAATATCTGGTCGGCGACCGCATCCTTGTTGCTCCGGTCACGGACCAGGGAGTGCATGTCAAAGCTGTTTATCTTCCGCAGGGAACCTGGATAGACTACTGGACAAAGGAGCGCATCTCAGGTGGCAAATACATCCTCCGCGATGCTCCGATCGATGTTTGTCCGATCTACATCAAAGGCGACAGCATCATCCCGGCATGGCCACAGCTTGATCATATTCCGGATGGCGGTTCCGAAGAACTGATTCTGGAATATTATCCGGCTTCTGCCGATTCTTCAAAATATGTCCACTATCAGGACAATGGTGCTGACTTCGCCTACGAGGCCGGAGAATACAACCTCTATCGGTTCCGGGCGGACAAAGATGGAGAACTCTCTGTCTCCATGGAACACGAGGGATATGAGCACCATTACGAAACATTACGCGTGGAAGTGTATTAATGTATTATCTCATCCGGTACATAGCAGGTATGTGATATCCGCAAATGAAACGATATCACCCACCCGGCAAAGTACCGGATGTTCTTTTATCAGACGTTTTCGATTCAGAAACACTCCATTCACCGAGGAAAGATCGGTCAGATAAATTCCATCTTCACCAGTCTCCAGCCGTGCATGCTGCCAGCTCACCTGGGCTGCCGGTATCACAACGTCACTCTCCAAACCTCTCCCCACTACCAGCATCTCCCGGTCAAGCTCCACTCTTTCCGGCACATAAGAATATTTTGATGTGTTTTTAAGATAATACGGAAACACCTCCTTTCGACTCTTTTTTCTCTTTGATATCGGTGTTGCTGCGACTTTTCCGGATAACTTCTTCCGTGTATCACTATTCCTCCTTATATCACTTGAAAAGCTATCTCTACCGGCAACCGTTTCTACAACTGTCTGAACTGCCCCATCCGCTTTTGATGGATCTGTTTCTAACGGCGGCAGGTCTTCTTTTCCTCGATGCATTTCCTCACTTTGATACCCCTCCCTTTTTCCTCCACCACGTTCTTTGCCATATTCTTTCAGATAGGCATCCAGTTCTGAAATATAAAACTCCCTCTCCCGGATCCGGTCATACAGACCATATACAAATGTCCTCCCTTCCTTGTCCCGGTGATCGGTCACTGTCAGAAGATATTCGCACAAAGATTGCATCTGTTTTCCCAAAAGCTCCTGTCTTCCCGGAAAATAGCAAAACGAGAATTCCTTCACATCCGGATTCCAGAAAATGTACTCCGGCTGCATCAGAAAGTGATCCGGATTCA
>ERZ791645.1069-NODE-1069-length-19266-cov-5.441101_pt1 | contig 19266 bp, 17 predicted proteins | sample MGYA00509939_ERZ791645 | MGnify/ENA primary metagenome ERZ791645 (study PRJEB30046, sample SAMN00715249) | human gut metagenome | study: EMG produced TPA metagenomics assembly of the A metagenome-wide association study of gut microbiota in type 2... | reverse complement strand
AAATGCGTGGTATTTCAGAAATGCACTTGTCCGTGCAAACTATACGAACCTGCAAGAAGGTATTTATGAAACAACAGAATATCTGGAGGCGTTTTTAAGAAATCTACTTTTGAATGAGAAAAATGAACTCAATAATCGAAATCTTCATATAAGTGAACTTTTGAATAATAAAAAAGTGGACATTGAGAATGATAAAGTGGATATTCAAGACAAAAAAGTGGATATTGAAAGTATCCTTTCCAAAAAAGGCAATGAGTTCTCAATAAAAACGACAGTCCATATTTACAGACTTTTTGAGAAGTTTGGTTTTGATGAAGTGTTTGGCAGAAGTGTAGTTATGGAACTTCTGGAACTGAAAGGTTCAGGTGCGTCTAAGTTCCTTTCAAATCTGGTTCAGGCAGATATTATTGAACCAGTATCCGGTTATGGAAAAGGAAAATATAAGTTTAAAAAGTAATTAAAGCAAAACTGCAAGGGACAGCCGAGAAAGTCGACTGTCCTTTTTAAAGTTTCTAAGCATATGAATACTAAACTTATAACCGTTTCCACTTGCATAATCAGGCGTGTCGGTATAATATTAGATTAAGTTAATTGTATGGTGTATTTATGGTGATGTCGTGTATTATTTGGATAATAAGGGACTGCGTTGCGAAAGTTTGCAGAGTAATACGATATATTAATGATTTGCGTGTGAATTCTGATATTTGCGTTAGTTTGTTAAAGAAATAACCTTTGTTGTCAATTATTAACGGTAATGTTACACTATAATAGTTTGGTTGTATTAATATTTTGTTTAACTTTTAAGGGTATTGTACTGTGTGTTTTTAATGCAGCAGGAACAGATGATTTGATTATGAGAATATTATTTCATATTCAGAATATTAGGACGTTACAGACAATAACATATTAAATTCAGGAAAGAGAGGTCTGTTTTTAGTGAGTAGATTAACTATATTAACTAAGGATAAGGCTCAGGTAACAATGGAGTCGATGTATCAGGATCTTGAAAGACGAATAGTGGCATCTCCACCGGGATTATGTCCAGTTGACCTTACAAGATCATTTATAAAAATGTGTCTTGCACAGTCATGTGGTAAGTGTGTGCCATGCCGTGTCGGATTAAGACAGCTTGCAAGACTTTTTGATAATGTGCTTGATGGTGAGGCAACAGAGGAAACAGTTGAGAATATAAAGCTTACAGCAGAAGGCATATATTATTCAGCAGATTGTGCCATAGGTTATGAGGCAGCAAAGCTTGCACTTAAGTCAGTAGATGGCTGTATAGATGACTTTGAGTCGCATATACATAACGGTTTCTGTTCATGTAACAGTAACCAGCCGGTATCGTGTGTTAAGTCATGTCCTGCCGGCGTTGACATTCCAGGTTATATAGCACTTGTACAGCAGAAGCGTTATGCTGATGCTGTAAGGCTTATAAGAAGAGATAATCCGATGCCTACAACTTGTGCTTATATATGTGAGCATCCATGTGAGAACAGATGTAAGAGAACTATCATAGACGCACCTGTTAATATACGTGGACTTAAGAAGATGGCAGTAGATAATGCAGGCATAGTTCCAGTACCAGAGTGTGAGCCAGCTACGGGAAAGAAGGTTGCCATAATTGGTGGTGGACCAGGTGGTCTTAGTGCTGCCTATTATCTTGCCCTTATGGGACATAAGGTTACTATATTTGAACAGAGGAAGCAGCTTGGCGGTATGTTAAGATATGGTATTCCTAACTACAGATTCCCAAGAAAGAAGCTTGATGAAGAGATAGATTCTATTCTTTCAACTGGAATAGAGGTTAAGAAGAATATAAGTGTAGGAAAGGATATATCATTTGATGATATAACTGAGGAATATGATGCTACATATATATCTATCGGTGCGCATGCAGATAAAAAGATGGGTATAGAAGGTGAGGATGCCAAGAGCGGAATAACATCTGCTGTTGAAATGCTTCGTGCCATCGGTGACGGCGATATGCCGGATTATACAGGAAAGAGAGTTATAGTTATCGGTGGTGGTAACGTAGCTATGGACGTGGCACGTTCATCTATAAGACTTGGAGCAAGCAAGGTAAGTATTGTATACAGAAGACGTAAGGCAGATATGACTGCGCTTGAGGAAGAGGTTGTAGGTGCCGAGGCAGAGGGCTGCGATGTTCTTGAACTTATGTCACCGGTGCGTATCAAGCAGGATGAAGAAGGCAATGCAATAGGGCTTGTTGTAAAGCCACAGATGATATCAAAGGTTTCACACGGAAGACCAGCACCTAGGGCAGCATCAAAGGATGAAGTGCTCTTAGAGAGCGACCTTATAGTAGTTGCTATCGGACAGGGTATAGAAACAAAGAGCTTTGAGGAACACGGAATAAAGGTTCAGAGAGGTGTTATCTCAGCGCTTAATACAGGTAATATTACACCACAGGAGGGTGAGATGTCTGAGGGCGTATTTGCAGGCGGTGACTGCGTAACAGGTCCGGCGACAGTTATAAAGGCTATTGCGGCAGGTAAGGTTGCAGCAGCTAATATAGATGAGTATCTTGGCTTTAATCATGAGATTACATGTGATGTTGAGATACCATATGCAAGCAACGAAGATAAGGTTGCATGCGGAAGAGTTGAAGTTGCTTTAAGAGAAGCAGCTGAAAGAAAGAACGACTTTGAACCTATTGAGTATGGTTTCACATGTGAGGAAGCGTGTCAGGAGGCTGGACGCTGTTTAAGATGTGATCATTTCGGATTCGGAGCTTTTAGAGGAGGCAGAGAAGAACAATGGTAAATGCAACAATTAACGGAATAGATATAACCGTCGAAGACGGAACAACTATCCTTGCGGCTGCACGTAAAGTTGGAGTTGATGTGCCTACTCTGTGTTATCTTAAAGAGGTTAATGAGATAGGTGCGTGCCGTGTATGCGTTGTTGAGGTTGAAGGACAGGACAGATGTGTTACAGCCTGCAACAACGTGGTACAGGAAGGAATGGTTATACGTACTAACACAAGAAAAGTGCGTACTACAAGGAAGACTAATGTCAAGCTTATACTTTCACAGCACGACTACGAATGCGCTTCATGTGTAAGAAGCGGTAACTGTACATTACAGTCGCTCGCCAATGAGCTTAATATATCAGAAATGCCATATGACTCAATACTTGAAAAGAATAAGTGGGATAAGAATTTTCCTCTTATAAGGGCTAATGACAAATGTATCAAATGTATGAGATGTGTACAGATATGCGATAACATACAGGGTATGCATATATGGGATGTTGTTAACACAGGTTCAAGAACTACTGTAAATGTGGCAAAGAATAAGACTATACAGGAAACTAAGTGTACACTGTGTGGACAATGTGTTGTTAATTGTCCTGTAGGTGCATTAAGGGAAAGAGATGATGTTGGTATCGTTCTTGATGCAGTTGAGAAAGAAGATATCATAACAGTAGTACAGATAGCCCCTGCTGTCAGAACAGCATGGGGTGAAGGCTTTGGGTTAAGCAAGGAATTCGCAACAGCTAAAAGGCTTGTATCAGCCTTAAGAAAGGTTGGCTTTGATTACATATTTGACACAACATTTTCAGCAGACCTTACTATTATGGAAGAAGGAAGCGAGCTTTTAAAACGACTTCCTGAGATAAAAGAGTCAGGACTTCCTATGTTTACATCATGCTGTCCTGGCTGGGTAAACTTTATAAAGAAAGAATATCCACAGTATGCAGACAGACTTTCAACAGCCAAGTCGCCACAGCAGATGTTTGGTGCGGTCACAAAGTCTTATTATGCAGAAAAGCTTGGTGTTGACCCTGAAAGAATATTCTGTGTATCACTTATGCCTTGTCTTGCAAAGAAAGATGAGATTACATGGGATGGCAGAGGCGATGTTGATGCGGTACTCACTACAAGAGAGGTTGAGAGAATGTTAAAGTCATTCTTTATAAAGGCGGAAGAGCTTACAGAAGAAGAGTTTGACAATCCTCTTGGTGTAGGAAGCGGCGCAGGTGTTATATTTGGTGCTACAGGCGGAGTTATGGAGGCGGCATTAAGAAGTGCTTACTACCTTGTCAATAAGACTAATCCTGAACCGGATGCATTTCAGTGCGTAAGAGGTCTTGATGGCTGGAAGGAGGCAAAGTTTACTATCAATGGCAATATACTTAAGGTTGCAGTTGCAAGCAGTCTTTCCAATGCAAGAAAGCTTATGGATGCGATAGCAGCAGGAAAAGTAAAGTATGACTTTGTTGAAGTTATGGCGTGTCCGGGCGGCTGTATCAATGGCGGTGGACAGCCTATAAAGGATGATTACGATAAAGTGGCAGAAAGATGTAAGGTGCTTTATGGACTTGATAAAGTGAATAATGTAAGATTTTCACACGAAAATCCAGAGGTACTCCAGTGCTACAGGGATTATTTCAAAGAGCCATTATCAGAGAAATCACATGAACTGTTACATACAAGCCATACTGTAAGATAGACCATGAAAGCAGCAATCTTTCATAGATATGCATGGTGGGACATTTAATATTAAAATGTGTATTCGTGAGTATAAGATATTATAATACAGTATGACATAAGATTAAAGAAAGGATGGACGAAGTTATGGCAACTATTAAAGCATTTGAATGTATAAGACCGGATAAAGCTGTGGCTGACAGAGTGGCGGCTCTTCCTTATGATGTATACAACAGGGAGGAGGCTTGCAGGGAAGTGGCGCGTGAGCCGCTTTCATTTCTTGCCATAGACAGAGCTGAAACACAGTTTGACTCATCGGTCGATACATATGCAGATGAAGTGTATGACAAGGCAAGACAGCTTCTTGATGAGAGGATAGCAGATGGAACTTTCATTACAGATACAGATAAGTCATACTATGTGTATGAACTTACTACGAATGGAAGAGTCCAGACAGGTATAGTTGCCTGTGCTTCTATCGATGACTATCAGAATAATGTTATTAAAAAGCACGAGAATACAAGAGCGGATAAGGAAGCGGACAGAATTAACCATGTTGACAGATGTTCAGCGCAGACAGGACCTATCTTTCTTGCTTACAGAGCCAACGATGTCATAAGGGAAGAAGTGGCAAAAGCTAAGAAGGAAGAGCCGCTGTACAGCTTTACATCACCAGATGGAATAAGACATCAGGTATACAAGATTGCTGATAAAGAAGCAGTTGATAACATTAAAAATGCATTTGCAGGAATAAATGATATATACATAGCAGACGGACATCACAGGGCAGCATCTGCTGTCAAGGTTGGCTTAAAGAGAAGGGCAGAACATCCGGATTATACAGGAGATGAGGAGTTTAATTACTTTTTATCAGTATTATTCCCAGACGAAGAGCTTATGATTATGCCTTACAACAGAGTTGTAAAAGACCTGAATGGATACAGCAGCGAAGAATTTATGAAGATAATATCAGAAAAGTTTGATATAGAAGAAAGCGCAGAAGCTGTATCACCAGCAAAGAAGGCTGACTTTGGAATGTATCTTGATGATAAGTGGTATAAGCTTACTGCAAAGCAGGATATACTCTCAGATGACCCTGTTGACGGACTTGATGTTGCCATACTTCAGGATAACCTTTTAGAGCCAGTGCTTGGAATACATGACCCTAAGACAGACAAGAGGATTGACTTTGTTGGCGGAATAAGGGGACTTGAAGAACTTGAAAAAAGATGTCATACAGACTGTGTTCTTGCATTTTCAATATATGCGACATCAATAGCAGAGCTTTTTGCAGTGGCAGATGCGAAAAGACTTATGCCACCTAAGTCAACATGGTTTGAGCCTAAGTTAAGAAGTGGCTTGTTTATCCATAAGATTGAAGAATAGGCGGCGGGACACAGCTTTTATAAAAATTAATTGGTAAATATAAGGAGTAACAATGTTACATAAAGTTTATGATATTGAACTTCCATATGAGAAGTTAGGGTTAAAGACACCTGATAAAAAAGCTACAATAACAACATATATCAAGGAAATGTATCCGGATTATCAGGATTCATTTAACAGACCTCTGGTCATAATATGTCCGGGTGGCGGCTATGACCATCATTCGCCAAGAGAGGGCGAGGCAATAGCCATCAAAATGCTTGAACTTGGTTACAATGCAGTAGTGTTAAGATATAGTCTTGCACCTTTCGTATATCCTACACAGATATATGAGGCTGCTTATACAGTAAAATGGGTAAGAGATAACGCTAAGGAATGGGATGTTAATCCGGAAAGAATTATACTGGCAGGATTTTCTGCAGGAGGTCATCTTGCCGCATGTCTTGGAACTATGTGGAGTGGTGATATGGTTGCAACATTTGCAAAAGAATATCTTGGCTGCGAGAAGGAATATGTAAGACCTGATGGACTTTTACTGGGCTATCCTGTCATAACAGCAGGAAAAAATGCGCACAGAGGTTCATTTGTCAAGCTGCTCGGTGATAACTATGATAAGTATATAGAAGATATATCTGTCGAGAATAAGGTGTCAAAGGATACGCCGGAAAGCTTCGTATGGCATACATTTGATGATAATTCAGTGCCTCTTGAGAATTCACTTTTATTCGTGGAGGCATTAAGGAAAAATGGAGTTAAGTTTGAGTATCATGTATTTCCGGACGGATGTCATGGGTTAGGACTTGGTACTAAGGAAACTGCTACAAAGGGCGGTAAGCATTACCAGCCGGAGGTATATGCGTGGACAAGTCTTTTCAAGCAGTGGATGGACAGGTATGAATAAGATAAATTCCTGACATAATAATGCAGTGAATAGCGGAACTGCCGCAAGGAAGGGGAATGCAGATGGATAACAGGTTATATAAGTTGATGGACTGGCCGTCTATAGAGGAGATAGTGTACTCTGAAAGCAGCCATCCTAAAAGAATACTGGGAGGACATCGTGTAAAGGAGGGGTTCCTTATTCAGGTGTTCAGACCAGATGCGGTACAGATAAGCGTGTCTGTAAGTGAGAGAAAGAAAAACGTACAGATGGAAAAGGTTGACGATGCCGGATTTTTTGCTGCACTTATTCCGCTTAAAAAGAGTGTTAAGTATGTTCTCAATATAGAAGATAAGCAGGGACATACAATCAGATGTACTGACCCATATTCAATGGAGGATTATGAGGATACTGACACTTTGTTTAATAAGTTTATTGAGGGTACAGAAGATAAGGCTTACAGACTTTTTGGCGGTCATGAGTGTGAAAAGGATGGTGTAAGTGGTACACTTTTCAGGACATGGGCACCATATGCACTCCGTGTAAGTGTTGTTGGCGATTTTAATAACTGGGACGGACGTATATACCAGATGGAGCGTATAACTGAAAATGGTATATATGAGCTTTTTATACCGGGATTATGCGTAGGAACTGAGTATATGTATGAAATGAAGTTCCACGGCAGGGAAACTGCGATAAAGGCTGACCCTTATGCGATGGAAGCCACAAGATATGCAGATGCACACTCTGTAGTTACTAAGTCAGATGTAACTGATAAGAGTCAGGCAGCTAAGAGTACAAATACAGGTGCAGCAAAGAAGAAAACATTTGCAAAGTCTGTAAATAAAGGTGCGGTATCAGTGCTTGAGGTTAAGCTTAAGGATATAGCAGACATTATAGGCACAGATGCAGCCTATGGCGCAATAGCCGACAAGCTTATCGAATATGTAAAGGCAGCAGGATATACACACATCCAGATTATGTCTGATGATGGAGTGTTCAGCCATAAAGGTTACAGCTATGCGGCAGCCAGCTACTATGTTCCACTTACAAAGTACGGAAGTGCAGAGGACTTTAAGCAGCTGGTAAACAGTCTTCATAAGGCAGGAATAGGCGTTATTCTTGAGTGGAATGGTGCTTACTTTGGAAGTGATATGCGTGGAATTGTCAACTTTGATGGCGGCAGCTGTTATGGATATTTAAAGCCAAGACTTGATAAAAAGCCTTACAGGGAAGTTACAACATTTGCATATGACAAAGGCGAAGTAAGAAGCTTTCTTATATCTAACCTGTCAATGTGGCTGGATGAATATGATATAGATGGAATAAGACTTACAGATACAGCTACTATGCTTTATCTTGATTATGGAAAAAATCCGGGTGAGTGGACACCTAATATGTATGGCGGCAATGAAAATCTTGATGCAATAGATTTCATAAAGCAGATGAATGAATATATACATTCGCACAAGGCAGGTGCCATAAGCATAGCCGATGAAACAAGCAGATGGCCGGGAGTGACAGATGTTGATGAGGAGTCACTTGGCTTTGACTACAAGCTTAATGATGGGCTTTCGGAGGAATTCTATGAATTCATAAAGCAGGACCCACTGTTTAGAAAGGGTGTATACAACAGGCTTACTTATGAAATGTTCTATCATTACAAGGAGCGTTTTATGTCTTCACTATCATATGATGCGCTTTCTGGTTCATCTATGTATGAGATAGCTTCTGGCAATAGCAGGAAGAGCCGACTTGAGGACATAAGGGCAGCACTTGGATATATGTACACATATCCCGGTGCAAAGTGTATATCACTTGGCAACGATACAGGAGCACTTATGACAGGTGAGGAGAGCGTTAAAGAAGCGTGGGAGCGTCTTGCAGATAAAGATTACACACAGATGCTTAAGTATGTTGCAAAGCTTAATGAACTGTATAAGTCGGAGCCGGCATTATATGAGCTTGATGATAAGGAAGATGGATTTGTCTGGGTGGATAATTATAATGCTGCCGAGACAGTGCTTGCATATGAGCGTGTAAGTAACGATGGAAGCAGACTGCTTATAGCGGTCAACTTTACTCCTGTCTTAAGAGAAGCTTATGTGCTGCATGTTCCTGATATGGGAAGGTATAACCTTGTACTTGACAGTAACAGTGCAGAATACAGTGAAAATGCTGAAAAGGAAAGCCGGGATGTCATAAGCTCATCAATACAGGCGGATGATAATGGAAAGTACGAGCTTACTATAAGTATTCCTTCATCATCTATAGTTGTATACAGATATGAGCCATACAGCGATGTAGAGATAAAAGAGCTTATGATTAAAAATGAAGCGAAGGCTGCAAAGGCAGAGGCTGAAAAGAAAGCTGAGATGGCAAAAGAGCTTGCTATTAAGGCAGATGAGGAAGCTAAAAAGGCAGCAGAAGCAGAAAAAGCAGCAAAGGAGAGCTTAAAGCTTGCACAGCGCGCAAGGGATGAGGCTGAAAAGAGAGCGAAAGAGGCAGTTAAGGAAAGCATAAGAATAGATGAAGAAATGCAAAAGAAGCTTCTTGAGCTTAAAAAATAAAAACATATTAAAAAAGAGGAAAGGAATGTATAAATATGGCTGAGATTAACTCAATAGTTGAACAGATTACCCATTGGGGACTTTCAGGTATATGGAAGATTGTATTTGCATTATTAATATGGTTTATAGGAAAGAAGCTTATTTCATTAAGCCTTAAGCTTTTAAAGAAAGTATTTGACAGAGGAAGCATAGATGTAGGCGTTGTAAACTTTACTATGTCAATCATAAAGTTTGCATTGTATGCTGTACTTATCCTTATGGTTATTGATGAACTGGGAATACAGACAACATCACTTATAACAGTGTTTGGTTCTGCGGCACTTGCTGTAGGTATGTCACTTCAGGGCTCACTTTCAAACTTTGCAGGTGGCGTTCTTATACTTATATTCAAGCCGTTCAAAGTAGGTGATTATATCGTAGTCGGCAATTATGAAGGAACAGTCAGAACAATAGAAATACTGTATACAAAGCTTACAACAGTTGATAATAAGGTTGTTATGCTGCCTAATGGTACTTTATCCAACTCTAACATTGTAAATGTTGGTGCAGAGGATTTCAGACGACTTGATATTGAAATGTCAATAGGTTATTCATCAGACCTCAAGCTTGCAAAGACACTTCTTAACACAATAGTAAACAATAATCCGGCAGTAATAAAGGACAGGGATATTAAGGTTATCGTTAAGAGCCTTGATGAGTCATGCGTTACACTTGAAACAAGAGTGTGGGTAAAGACAGAAGATTACTGGGATACAAGGTTTACACTTCTTGAAGAATACAAGGCAGAGTTTGATAAGAATGGCATAGAAATACCATTTAACCAGATGGATGTACATATTATTAACCAGTAAATAGAATTGAATATAGATAAATTATGACTTGCAGCAGGCAGGAAAAACACATTATACGGTGTGTTTTTCCTGCCTGTTTTATATTATCGTAATATCACATTTTTTACTTACTTTTTACATCATTTGGTCACAATTTCCAATTATTATACAATTGTTCACAGGAAAACGCGTTGTGAAATAACCCGCAGATTAAAAATGCAGGAATGATTGGAGGTCATTGTATGGCAATCGAAGTATTTAACAGGTATGAGAAGAAATATATGCTTGATGAAGTTACATTCAAAAGATTATTAGACCGTATATCTGATTATATGGAGCCGGATAAATATAATAAGAATGGTCAGTTTTATAGTATAAGCAACATTTATTATGACACAGATGACAACAGGCTTATAAGAAACTCAATAGAAAAGTCGGTGTACAAGGAAAAGCTCAGAATGAGAAGCTATGGTACGCCTGACACAAGTGATAAAGTTTTTCTTGAAATTAAGAAAAAATACAATGGAATTGTAAACAAGAGAAGAACCTCCATCGTGTTAGAAGATGCATACCAGTATATGGAGAATGGAACATTTCCTAAGGAAACAGAGTGTCTTAACAGACAGGTGTTAAAAGAGATAGATTACTTTAAGAGCATATACGACTTAAAGCCAAAAGTATATCTTTCATATGACAGATACGCATTTTTTGAGAAAAATGACGGAGATTTCCGAGTTACCTTTGATACCAATATCACAACACGAAGAGGTGACGTAAGGCTTGAGAGTGGAAGCTACGGTAACAGGCTTCTTCCACAGAATATCTACCTTATGGAGATTAAAATAAACGGTTCAGTGCCTATGTGGTTTACAAGCTGCCTTTCAGACCTCAAGATATATCCCGTTTCATTTTCAAAGTATGGAACAGAATATAAAAGATACGTTCTTGAGGGCTATGATAAAGATACAGAAATGCTTGATGAGCAGTATTCAGAATTAAATGAATTGTCTAACGAAGCTGCTTATCCATATGAAAATGTTATCAGATATAAAAACAAAGGTAAAACAGCCTCAGGTATATACACAGACAGCCAGAGCAGCGCGGTGTGCATATAAAAATTTATAAGAGTGTAAATGTATAAAATAAAGAAAGATTTACAAAGTAAATTATTTTAAAAATGTTAAAAACACAAGAAAATCAATAAAATACAAAAAATAGATTAAAGGAGTGATAAGTATGTTTGATGCAATATTTACAACAACATCAGATGGTTCGATCAGTATTACACAGTCAGTTATAGCGATAGGTGCAGCATTTATAATAGGATTTGTGATAGCTGCAGTATATATGTTCATATGCAAAAAAGAAGGCTGCCAGAAAAACTTTATAATCGGACTTGCAATGCTTCCAGCAGTAGTAGCAGTAGTTATTCTTCTTGTAGGCAGCAATGTGGCAAGAGCTTTCTCAATGGCAGGCGCATTTGCACTTGTAAGGTTCAGAAGCGCACCGGGAAGTGCCAAAGACATATCAATAGTATTCTTCACAATGGCAGCAGGACTTGCCTGTGGACTAGGATATGTAACATTTGCGGCAGTATTCGTAGCAGTTATGCTTATCGTGCTTATAGGTGCAACAGCAATAGGCTTTGGCGACAGAAATACAGGAAAAAAACAGCTTAAAATAACAATACCAGAAAACCTCAACTACAGCTCAGTATTTGACGACCTTTTTGACAAATACACATCAGAATACAAGATGAGCAGGGTAAAGACAACAAATATGGGTACAATGTATGAGCTTACATACGAAGTGAGATTAAAAGACGAAAGTCAGGAAAAAGACTTCATAGACCAGTTACGCATAAGAAATGGAAACCTTAACATAACAATGGCACTTATGCAGGATAATGGAAGTGCGATGTTAAACTAAGAAATTGTAAACTGAATATGCTTACAATTTAGATAAAAAAGGCAATAAAATATAAGAATTTATAACACATACAAAATTATGCAACATTTTAAATTTGCTCATTTATAGTAAATAAATGTAGAACAGCCAAAGACAGACACAGTAGTGGTGGGGGATGGGAGGGGCTGTGTGAGATGCACTTGAAGTTTAAGCGAGATAGTTCTTAGTTTTTCCATACGATAAACAGCTATGCGAATACAAGGATGTATTCGCAAACGAAGCCGCGACAGGACATCGCGTCTGAGTGGTAGCGTCCGAAGGCAAGAACATAGCCGGAAAAACTTAGAAATATCCGCTTAAAGCTTCTGGCATCGAACATAACCCCTCCCATCCCCCGCCACTACTGTGTCGTCCGTTCGCCACTATTTCACAATTCAACCATTTTCAATTTGACATAATCCCTCCCACCCTATAGAATAGTAACAATAAAAATTCACCCCACAAAACCGAAATAAAACAAAATTCCTCTCTTGTTTTATTTGATAATATGGTTTATTATAATAGAGTATACGAAAGGGACGTGGTAGATATGGTAAACAATAATACACAATTTTTTAGAACACAGCCAGAAAAGACAATATCAGTAGAAGGAATACTTGAACAGGTATACCTTGCACTTAAAGAGAAAGGATACAATCCGGTTAACCAGATAGTTGGATATATAATGTCAGGAGATCCAACTTACATTACAAGCCATAATAACGCAAGAAGCCTTATTATGAAAGTAGAAAGAGATGAGCTTGTAGAGGAAGTTATAAAGTATTTCATCGAAGGAAAAGGGTTATAATATACGCATATGAGAGTAATAGGATTAGATTACGGAACAAAGACAGTGGGAGTGGCTCTTAGTGATGCACTTGGCATAACAGCACAGCCTGTTGAAACAATCACAAGAAAAGAAGAGAACAAGCTTAGAAAGACATATGCAAGAATAGAAGAGATTATAAGCCAGAACGATGTGACAAAGATAGTTGTAGGATTACCAAAGAATATGAACAACACAATCGGCGAGAGAGCAGAGGCATGCATGGAATTTGCTAATAATCTCGAGAGAAGAACAGGGCTTGAGGTTGTTATGTGGGATGAAAGACTTACAACAGTTTCGGCAGACAAGGCACTTATGGAAAGCGGCGTAAGACGAGAGAACAGAAAGGCAGTTATAGACCAGATAGCTGCAGTATTCATATTACAGGGATATCTTGACAGCCAGAGTAATAAGTAAAGAATGGTTAATTATTATATATGACCTGCATTATAAGAGGAATGTATGTCATGTGGTGGTTATTACATTTATAGAATATTGAGAAATAATATCAATAGGATTACATATCATAATAACTAATAGAATTGAAAAGGGAAATTGTATGGAAAAGCTTACTTTTATGACAGATGATAATGACAGCGTGGAATTATATATAATCGAGGAAACAAGAGCAAATGGAGTGAACTATTTATTAGTTACAGACTCAGATGATGAGGAAGATGGCGATGCACAGTGTTATATATTAAAAGATACATCAGCCGCAGAAGATGCAGAAGCAGCGTATGAGTTCGTGGAAGATGATACAGAATTTGATGCTATAAGCAGAATATTTGCAGAGCTTATGGATGACGGAGTTGAACTTGCGTAAAGAACAGGTATGTGCAGGATTTTGGATAGAATAATCTGCTATGTACTTAATAAAGACTTGTGAAGAGTTTCAGTGTGAAAGGAAGCTCTTTTTTCACGTATACATTTTAAGATTTATTTATATTTATATTTAAAGAATGACGAGGTGCTTAATGAAAAAAGAAAATGTTGGTTCTGTTAAAGTTATACCTCTTGGAGGACTTGAACAGATTGGTATGAATATTACTGCCATCGAGTACGATGACAGTATTGTTGTTGTAGACTGCGGACTTAGTTTCCCAGAAGAAGAAATGCTTGGTATTGACCTTATTATCCCTGATGTAACATATCTTAAGGAAAATATTGATAAGGTTAAGGCATTTGTTATAACACACGGACATGAAGATCATATAGGAGCTATTCCTTATGTACTTAAGGAGGTCAATGTTCCTATCTATGCTACAAGACTTACAATGGGACTTATAGAGTCCAAGTTAAAAGAGCATAATATGATGCGCGATGTAAAGAGAAAGGTTGTCAAGTATGGACAGTCAGTAACTCTTGGAGATTTCAGGGTTGAGTTCATAAGAACTAACCACAGTATAGCAGATGCAGCGGCACTTGCTATATTCTCACCGGCAGGTATTCTTGTTCATACAGGAGATTTTAAGGTTGATTACACACCAGTTAATGGTAGTCCTATAGACCTTCAGAGATTTGCAGAGCTTGGAAAGAAGGGGGTGCTTGCACTTATGTGTGATAGTACTAACGCTTTAAGACCGGGCTTTACGATGTCTGAAAGAACCGTTGGAAGTACATTTGATAAGATATTTAACGACAATAAGAACAGCAGAATAATTATAGCTACATTTGCATCTAATGTTGACAGAGTACAGCAGATTATCAATGCAGCAGTGGCTTATGGAAGAAAAGTGTGCGTTGAAGGCCGAAGCATGGTTAACATCATAGATGTTGCAGAAGACCTTGGATATCTTCATATTCCAGACGGAACTCTTATAGAAACAGAGGCTATGAAGAATTACACACCAGAGCAGATAGTTCTTATAACAACAGGTAGTCAGGGTGAGTCTATGGCAGCTCTTTCAAGAATGGCAGCTAACCTTCACAGAAAGGTATCTATACAGCCGGGCGACTGCGTAGTATTCTCTTCAACACCTATTCCGGGTAATGAAAAGTCAGTTGCAAGAGTTATCAACGAACTTGGTATGAAGGGTGCTAAGGTTATATTCCAGGATACACATGTATCAGGACATGCATGTCAGGAGGAGATAAAGCTTGTTTATTCACTTCTTAAGCCAAAGTATGCTATACCGGTACATGGTGAGTACAGACATCTTATAGCGCAGAAGGAAGTGGTTATGTCACTTGGATATGATAAGGATGATGTTATCATAGCTAAGTCAGGCGATGTTATAGAGTTAAGCGATGAAAAGGCTGATATAGTAGGTAAAGTCCATACAGGAGCTATACTTGTAGATGGTCTTGGAGTTGGTGATGTTGGTAATATCGTATTAAGAGATAGACAGAACCTTGCTGAGAATGGTATTATTATAGTAGTTCTTACCCTTGAAAAGTACAGTGGACAGCTTATAGCAGGTCCGGATATAGTAACAAGGGGCTTCGTATATGTAAGGGAAGCAGAAGAGCTTCTTGATGAAGCAAGGGCAATAGTCACAGATTCAGTACTCAGATGTCTTGATAAGAATATCACAGACTGGAGTAAGATAAAGAATATCATTAAGGATGACCTTAGTGAGTACTTATGGAAGAAGATGAAGAGAAATCCGGTTATTCTTCCTATAATTATGGAAGCCCAGTTATAAGTCTATAAAAGTAGGAATTCAGAATATATGGGAGAGTTTCATGCAGAAAATAAATCAGTTGAAGGCTGAGATAGCTGATACCATAAAGGAAAGCACTGAATATAAAGAGTATAAAAGGTTAGAGGCGATAGTAAATATGGACCCTAACTTAAAAAGAAGTATTGATGAGTTCAGAAGAAGGAACTACGAGATACAGAATAGTGGACAGGTTGAAGATATATTTGCAGCGCAGGAAGAACTTAATAATCAGTACAAGGATATGAGAAACCAGTATATGGTTAACAGATATCTGTTAGCTGAGGTATGTCTGTGCAGAATGGTTCAGGATATATGCAGGGCAGTAGTTGACTCAATCGACTTTGACCTTGACTTTTTAAGATAATGCAGATATGAAGCTTAATTGAGGCATACAGGCGGTGATGTCAGACAAGCTTTATTGACCTTAATATCAGGATGAATGGATGGAAGATTAATTATGAATAATAAGTCAATCAGAATGATTGTTTCTATATCATTGAATGCATTATTTATAGCAATAGCGGTGATTATAGTTGTCACAGCCGGAACTAAGGCATATACATTTGGAAACAGGATATTCAATGAAAAGGCAGTTGATTCAATAGACAATGCGAAGGTTGTGGATGTTACTATAAGCAGCGGTGTGTCAGCTAAGAAGCTGGCAGCGCAGTTGTACGACAAGGGTCTTATAACCGATAAAGCAGTATTCTACTTTCAGGTTAAGCTATCAGACTATAAGGATAAGTTTCAGGATGGAACATACAGCCTTAACACAAGTATGAAGCCGACTGAGATGATGAAGATATTGGCTGGAGTCAGTGATGAGAGCAGTGACGAAGAGGAATAGACAGTCTGGCTGTTAATGGAGGATGCGGTAGTGATTGTTAATGAAAGAGTTGTATCTTATATTAATTCTCTTGACCGTGGCAATTCTGACATATGCAATATAATTGAAAAAGAAGCGATTGAGGACCAGGTCCCAATTATAAGAAAAGAGATGGGCAATCTGCTAAAGGTGCTGCTTAAGTTAAAGCAGCCCAAGTCGATCCTTGAAGTGGGAACGGCGGTAGGTTACTCATCTATTCTTATGAGTGAGAATATGCCAGTGGATTGTAAGATAGTTACAATAGAGAATTATGATAAGAGAATACCAATAGCACGTAATAATATTAAAAGAGCTGGAAAGGAAGATTGTATACAGCTTATAGAGGGTGATGCCATGGAGGTTTTAAAGGAGCTTGAAGGTCCTTTTGACTTTATATTTATGGATGCAGCCAAGGGGCAGTATATAAACTATCTTCCAGAGGTATTAAGACTTATGCCACATGGAGGACTTCTTATATCAGATAATATCCTTCAGGAGGGTGAGCTGGTAGAGTCAAGATATGTTGTCACAAGAAGGGACAGAACGATACACACAAGAATAAGAGAGTATGTGTATGAACTTACCCACAATGATGAGCTTGTGACATCGATAGTTCCGATAGGTGATGGTATAACACTTAGTGTAAAGAATTAAATGAATATACAGATGTAGATTAGTGTGAAAAATGAATTTTTCATACGCAGGATTTGTGTCTGCGTGCACATGACACAAACTTGTTATTTGCAAAAAATGTGCGCAGAAAAGAGGATACTATGGCAGGACATTACTATAATGGCAGAGAATTAGAGCTTCTGATACCAGCAAGCTGTCTTGAAGTGTTAAAGACAGCCGTTATATTTGGTGCGGATGCAGTATATATCGGAGGAGAGGCTTTTGGATTAAGAGCCAAGGCTAAGAACTTCTCTAAGCAGGATATGATAGACGGGATTAAGTTTGCACACGAACATGATGTAAAGGTGTATGTTACAGCTAACATTCTTGCGCATAATTATGACCTTGATGGTGCAAGAGAATACTTTAAGGAGCTTGATGTAATAAAGCCGGATGCGGTTATTATATCTGACCCGGGTATGTTTACAATCGCTAAGGAAGAACTTCACGATATTGATATCCATATAAGCACACAGGCTAATAATACTAACTATATGACTTATAAGTTCTGGTGGGAGCAGGGTGCAAAGCGTGTTGTTTCAGCAAGGGAATTATCACTTAATGAGATTAAGGGGATAAGAAAGAATATACCGGATGAAATGGAACACACCCCGGTAGCTCGTCGCCTCATAGGCTGCCGCTTTCTCCACCAGCATATCCAGGTTGCCGCGCCGTCCCGCCCCGCCCGGAAGCGCCGATACATAGCGGTAATAGCCCGTTTTGTCGTAAATCCGGTAGAGGAGTTCGTGCATCGGCAGGTAAACAGATTCCTGGCGGAATGTATCCAGGAGAGTAAAGAGTTTTTGGAGTTTTCGGCGCAGGTTATTCTTTTGAATTAATTTATTTTTTTGAAAACGAAACGCATCCGCGATCGACGACTCGTCACTTTCGTCATTCGACTTCACCGGTCCATCCTCGTTCATATACTCCACAACCGCCCGGTAAAGCCCTGCATCCCGGTTAACGCCCGCCTTATGTTCCGCCACAATCCACGCCATCTCCTCATCAGAAACGCCGCCAAACGGCGATTTGAGCACCGACGCCAGGGGAATGTCCTGCATCGGATTGTCGATGACTGCCAAAAGATTCAGCACCGTCTCGACTTCCAGCGTATTAAAATATCCCGTCCGAGACTCTGCGACCGCCGGAATCCCCTGCGTCGCCAGCACCTCGATAAATTCTTCCGCCCATCCGCTGACGCTTCGAAGCAGAATCACAATATCCCCGTACTGCGCCCGACGGTAAGCGCCAAGCTCCTTATCCCAGATCGTGATCCCCCGTTTTTTATCCGTCATCTCACGGATCTTTCCGGCGATCATGCGCGCTTCCAGCTCTCTGGCGGTGTAATCGGCTGCCTCATCATCCAACTCGGGGGATTCCGTCTCTTTCTGCGGCTGCGCCGACAAATCCACCAGCAAAAGCTCCGTCTTTAACTCATCCAGGCCATCCCGCTCTTCAAAGGCTGCGCCCGGATGCAGTGCCGCATCTTCCGTATAGGATATATTTCCCAGCTTTTCCGTCATGATACGGTAAAAAATCGCATTGATCGATTCCAGTATGTGATCCCGGCTTCGAAAGTTCTGGTGAAGCTCGATCTTCTGGTGCGCGCTCTCCTCCGACGTGTATGTACTGTATTTTTCCAGAAATAATTCCGGTCTCGCCAGGCGGAATTTATAGATACTCTGCTTGACATCGCCCACCATAAACACATTCGGGCGGTCAAAGCGTTCACCGCTGATGCACTGGATCAACGTCTCCTGAACCAGGTTGCTGTCCTGGTACTCGTCCACCAGAATTTCGTCGTACTGCACGGCGAGCTCATCCGCGACTGTGCCTGGTACACGCACTGTCCAGGCATTTTTCCCCTGCATCTGATCGGTTTCTTCTGCACTTGAAGTTTCCTCCGCCTCGGAACATTCTGCTTCCGGTTCTGTCAGAATCTCCAGCGCAAAATGTTCCAGATCATGAAAATCTACCACATTTTTCTCTTTCTTCTTCGCCCTAAACCGCCGTCCAAATTCCTGTGCCAGCTCCAAAAGTTCCAAAATCCGCTCTTTTCCAGCTTCCATATCCGCAAGCATCTGCTCCGGGGATGCAAACAGATACTCTCCTTTTAACTTTTCAACTGCTTTTTTGACCCGGCTGCGGCAGGCGGCGTTCAATATCAA